>Ga0233444_10001557_pt1 | contig 25840 bp, 21 predicted proteins | sample SI_124_October20_6_FD_182792 | JGI IMG/M metagenome (GOLD analysis project Ga0233444, IMG submission 182792) | Seawater microbial communities from Saanich Inlet, British Columbia, Canada - SI_124_October2016_10_MG | ecosystem: Environmental > Aquatic > Marine > Inlet | place: Canada: British... | reverse complement strand
AAAATGCAATCATCCCAAGGCATAACGTCTCCACCCTCGATATAAGCATCTTCAGACATTTTCACCAAAAGTTTAGGATCAATTAAGTTTACAAACGAAGAAATAGCATTGTACTCTTTAGCTCTATCTTCTAAAATATTGGGTACAATAAATTTGTCATCAATTACAAAAGCAATATCTCTAGAAAAGATTTGATTGTAATTTTCAATATTTTCTGGGCGATAAACTTCGATGTTATGTTTTTTTAAAACCTCAGAAAAAGCAGTTATTTCTTTAAGAACATCAGATTGATTGGGAAAAGTACCTGCTTTAATATGTTCTTTAGATTTAGGGTCGTAAGCGTCTTTTAGTAGAGGTGTTCCGCCAAAATCAGTAGCAATTCCGAGTATAACAGCTTCCAAAGGAGCTGTTTCGTCTTTAACGAATATAGGGAGTGTTTTCATCGAAAAAATATAATAATTCGCAAAGTTAAAAGAATACAAATGGAAAGGTTAATATTCGGTAAAAAATGTAGCTTAAAAATAAAATTAGTACATGAATAAAAAGAAAATCAAAAAAATAGTTTGGAGTTGTATACTTCTACAAAAAACGCTCATTTATAAAGTATGAATTTAGTAACTTCGCAGTCTGTGTAAAACTAAATAAAATTATACGATATGAACTTCGATTTAATTGTAGTAGGAAGTGGCCCTGGAGGATATGTAACTGCTATACGTGCATCGCAATTAGGGCTTAAAACTGCCATTGTAGAAAAGGAAAGTCTCGGAGGAGTTTGCCTTAACTGGGGTTGTATACCAACAAAAGCGCTTCTTAAAAGTGCACAGGTATTTGAATATATAAACCATGCCGATGAGTATGGTATTAACGTTCCTGATGCAAAAGTAGATTTTGCTGCTGTTGTAAAAAGAAGTAGAAATGTTGCTGGTGGAATGAGCAAAGGTATTGAGTTCTTAATGAAAAAGAATAAAATAGAAGTGCTTAACGGAATGGGGAAAATTAAAACTGGTAAAAAAGTAGTAGTAACCGATGAAAAAGGAAATGCTACAGAACATTCTGCCAAAAACATTATTATAGCAACTGGAGCTCGTTCAAGACAATTGCCAAACTTACCTCAAGACGGTAAGAAAATTATAGGATACCGTGAAGCAATGACCTTAAGTAAAACTCCTAAAAAGATGATTATTGTTGGGTCTGGTGCCATAGGCGTAGAATTTGCTTATTTCTATAACGCTATGGGAACTGATGTAACCGTTGTAGAGTTTATGCCTAACATAGTTCCAGTAGAAGATGTTGATATTTCTAAGCAATTGGAACGCTCCTTTAAAAAATCTGGAATAAAGGTAATGACCAATGCATCAGTAGAAAAAGTAGATACAACAGGCGCTTTATGTAAAGCAACTGTGAAAACAAAAAAAGGAGAAGAAATTCTTGAAGCAGACATTGTACTCTCTGCAGTAGGCATAACCGCTAATATTGAAAACCTTGGCTTAGAAGATGTAGGAATTGCAACAGACAAAGGTAAAGTTTTAGTAAACGATTTCTACCAAACAAATATTCCTGGATATTACGCTATTGGTGATGTGATTCCTGGTCCAGCTCTCGCTCACGTTGCATCTGCAGAAGGAATTAATTGTGTTGAGAAAATTGCCGGAATGGACGTACAACCCATGAATATGAATAATATTCCTGGATGTACATACGCATCTCCAGAAATTTCATCTGTTGGTTATACAGAACAAGCTGCAAAAGATGCTGGGTATGCTATTAAAGTGGGTAAGTTCCCGTTTTCTGCATCTGGTAAAGCAAGTGCAGCCGGACATAAAGATGGATTTGTTAAAGTTATTTTTGATGCAAAATATGGAGAATGGCTAGGTTGCCATATGATTGGTGCAAATGTTACAGAACTTATTGCTGAGGCAGTAGTTGCTCGTAAACTTGAAACAACGGGTCATGAAATTCTAAAATCCGTTCACCCTCACCCTACCATGAGTGAAGCTGTAATGGAAGCTGTAGCCGATGCCTATGATGAGGTTATACACATGTAAAATATAATTTTTATTAAAATCTTCTCATGAAAATGAGAAGATTTTTTTTATCAAAAAAATACAATTGAAGAATTTCTATTGAATGAAGATAATGCAAAAAAAGAGAACTATAGCTGATTTAAATAGTAACGAGGTAGCTTACATTGCAGAAAATCAGAATGGAAATATACCCTTAAAACTAATACAAATGGGATGTGTTAGTAACACCAAAGTTGTGCTTAAAATGAAGGCTCCATCTTCGGATCCAGTGTGTATACAAATTGGAGGGAACGATATTGCTTTACGGATTGCAGAAGCAAAGAAAATAGATATTACAACGCTATGAAAAAGTTTGTATTAATTGGAAACCCTAACACTGGTAAAACAAGTCTATTTAATTCGCTTACCGGACTAAATCAATCTACAGGGAATTACCCGGGTATAACCGTAGATCGAAAAGTTGGAAAAATTAACACAGATAACGAACCTATAAATCTGATTGATTTACCAGGCACATACAGTCTCGAACCGAATTCATTAGATGAAGAAATTGTATTAAATGAAATTTTAAATATTGCAGAGCCTATTGATGCTATTATCTATGTTGCTGATCCATCCAATTTAAGAAGAAATCTTTTTTTGTTTAGCCAAATACGAGATTTAGAAATTCCATGTATTTTAGTTCTAAATCGAATTGACAACCTCAAAGAAAATGGACGCTCAGTTGCTCGCCAAAAATTATCGGATACCTTTAAATGTCCAGTTGTACTTACAAGTATAAAAAAAGGTCTTGGCTTGGATAAACTAAGAGAAAGTATTCTTCAGCTAAACGCAGCTTGTTCTTACCAAAGTAAATTTGAATTAAAAAACGAAACCTACAAAGAGCTAAAAAAAATAGATTCAATAAAAAATAATTACTGGGCTTGGTTAATAGCGCATCACCATCACACACATAAAATATTTTCCGAAACAGATCAAAAACACATTGAATCTGTTTTAAAGGATCAACTATTGGATGCTGAAACTGTATTAAAAGAGGAGGCAATTGAAAGATATACTTTTATTGACTCCATATTAAAAGGTGTGCTAAGGAAAACTGAATTAAACTCCAGCACGACCACTAAAATTGATAAAATACTTACCCATAAATACTATGGTTATGTACTCTTCTTTTCCATTCTATTCTTGATGTTTCAGGCTATATACTCTTGGTCTTCTATACCCATGGATTTTATAGATGCATCTTTTAGTAACTTAGCCAATTGGATAAGTAATTTATTACCAGATAATAGAATAAACCAACTAATAAGTGAAGCGCTAATTCCTGGGATTGGTGGCGTGGTCATATTCATACCACAAATTGCAATTCTTTTCGGTTTCATATCCATTCTAGAGCAATCTGGATACATGTCAAGAGTTGTGTTTATTATGGATCGATTTATGCGCAGATTTGGCTTGAACGGTAAAAGTATTGTCCCTTTAATTTCTGGTGTTGCATGTGCAATTCCTGCAATTATGGCTGCAAGAAATATAGAAAATGCCAAAGAGCGCCTTATTACTATCCTTGTAGTACCTTTTATGACCTGTGCAGCAAGACTACCGGTATACACAATACTTATTGCTTTAATGATACCAACCAATAACACGAACGGATTTAACCTTCAAGGCTTAGTGCTATTACTCATGTACCTTTTAGGCTTCGTAAGTTCAATTATTGCATCGATTGTTTTGAGTAAATTGATCAAACAAGATGCTAAAGATGTATTTATTATTGAGCTCCCAGAGTACCAAATTCCTCAAGTAAAAAACCTGCTTCACACATTACTAACAAAAACAAAAAGTTTTGTTTTTGATGCAGGTAAAATAATAGTAGCAGTATCTATAATACTATGGGTATTGGCTAGTTTTGGCCCTGGAGATCGTTTTAAAAATGCGCAAAATTATGTGAGTCAATCCGATAGCAATGCGAATAGCATCGAATATGAAGATGCATTGGCAGCGCATAAATTAGAACATTCATTTTTAGGTTATATTGGGAAAGGTATTGAACCTGCCATTAAACCCTTGGGTTACGATTGGAAAATTGGTATTGGATTAATTTCTTCGTTTGCTGCTCGTGAAGTTTTTGTTGGAACGATGGCAAGTATATACAGTGTTGGTAGCAAACAAGACCAGAATAAAACCATTCTAGAAAAATTAAGACAAGCTAAAAACAACAATACAGGCAAGCCAACTTATACATTTGCCGTAAGTTTGTCTTTACTTATCTTTTATGCGTTTGCCATGCAGTGCGCCAGTACAATAGCTATTGTTAAACGAGAAACAAACTCTTGGAAATGGCCTATAATTCAAACACTAGGCATGACTGCTATTGCATACCTTGGAGCCTTTTTAACTTATACTATATTTAACTAATGGATTTACTTATAATAGCTATCTTATTTATAGGCGCATGCTTTTACATCTACAAGAAAAAAAGTAGCTCATGCGCTGAAACAAAATGTGATGCATGTAAAAAATGTACTATAAAAAATTGACGAAAGTTAAATCTTAAGCTACTAACGTATTAAATTAACAACGCCTTTGTTTTCGTATGTATTCTCATCGAACTGCTTGGTGGTTAAAACTTTATAAACATAAGTTCCTGCTATCGCTGGCTCTGAATTAAAAGAGCCGTCCCACTTTTGGTTAAAGTCAGCTGAGTAAAAAATTTGATTTCCCCACCTGTCGTATATATAAAGTTCGTAAGATTTAAAACCAACTATTGAGGGTGAGAAAAAATCGTTTACGTTATCGTTATTTGGAGAAAACGAATTGGCAGCATAAAAATAATACAATGGACTTATTTCTATGTCCTGAACAAATTCTTTGTAACATTTATTAATATCGGTTGTAACGCCTAAGCTTATTGAATAAACACCCCATTGCTCAAAAAAGTGGCTATTGGGGTCTTGAGAAGTAGAACCAAAACCATCATCAAAATTCCAATTATAAGATAAATTATACATCGTTGGTGTATAATTATTTAATTCTATACCAAAATTTTCATCAGGCATTTGAAAGGTTTCAAAGAATGGATCTGGAGCTTCATCCGATCGAATCTCTCCTTCTGACAGCCCAACAGAACCACATTCATCTGTAACTACAATTTCATATGCACCAGGAAAGTCAAACATACATTCATCCGAGTCACCATTAGACCATAAAAATGTGTAATTCTCATTTCCACCTTCCGCACTAGCGCACAAGTCAATTTCAGATGAATCGCATACATAAACAATTTCTGAGGCAACAACAACTGGAGGAAAGTCTTGAATAGTGACTTCAACACAATCTTCTACTTGCTGGCCACAAACATCTGTTACTAGCACACAAAACTCTGTATCTTCTGTAGCTGTAATAGCTTGAGAACTTTCTACACCTAAACCTTGCCATTGGTAGGTATAAGGAGGTAAAATGTAAGGAGGACTTAATTGAGAACCCATACCTCCTATTGCCTGAACATCGAGGAGCGCAAAATCTCCAGCACATTCTAAAACAATATTTGAAGAGGTTATGAGCGAAAGATCAGGGTAATCTTCGATGATAACCGAGATGCAATCTTGAGCTTGCTGACCGCATACATCAATAACCTCAACGCAATATTCTGTAGATTCTGTAGGATTTACAAGCTGAGTAGCTGAGGTACCTAAACCTTCCCATTGAAATGTGTACGGAGGAACATTGTAAGGAGGAGACATTAAGCCTCCTATACCCCCAATGGGAAGAACTTCTAATTCAACTTGATCATCAGAACACAAGGCAGCTAAATCATTTGTTTCAATAGAAAAATTAGGTTGGTCAAAAATGGAGAATTCAATCGTATCTGGCTGAATTTCATAACAACCGTAATCAAGAGGTAAGATTTGGATTAAAACATCTTCGTTATTATCCGAAATACCATCGTTAAATGCAGAAACACCAACTATTGCTTGAGATTCGCCGTCAAGAATAGTAACCTGATCATTCGATGTATTGGTTAACGTATAATCTACTCCTAAAACTGAGGTTCCTTCAATAGTATAATTAATAAGTATATCTCCGCCAATGCCATCAGGTCGTTCAAAAATAATACTTGCATCACCACACCCCTCATAAATATTGCTTACAAATGGAGAGTTTGAATTAAAAATATTGGTTGTATTTGATTCTATTGAATATTCTATAGCTGGAAGAGAATTGAATGAATTTTCTTGTAAAAATACAGCAGAATTAAGTGAGCCATCAAAAACATCAGCAATAGCTAACTTCATATGATAGGTAAGACAAGCAGTTACATTTGCAGTTGCATTTAAACTAACAAAACCATTGTAATTTACAGTTGCTAAATTTTCATTTTCGGTAAAAAAAACGGAATAGTCTTGCCAATTAGGATCAATGTTAGTACAAGATGGGTCATCACCAAAAGCACCAACTACACCAGTATTTACAGTGTTTATTACAACAGGAGATGTAGTATATTGAGTAGGATCAGATGGTTCAGGAACTAAGGCAATATTTTCTGCGTTATTGGTAAATGGTCCATTAATACCAGGGCCGGATAAGAAAAAACCAAATATATCATTAAACTGAGAGCAAACATAAGTTGGATATTCGTTGGAAGCAAAAATATAATTAAAGGTTACAGCATCAGAATTCGGAATGAAATCGAATTCCAAAACGATTAGGTTATTTAAATCCGTATTAGTAGCATTCACAATCTGTAATTGCTCTTCTAAATCAGCATCAGTACCCGCTCCTCCTCCGAAACCAAACCCACCTGGAGCAATCGACTCAACTCCATTGGTAGCCATAACAAGACCTGTTTGAAAATCTAAATTTGAGGTACCATCAAAGTATCCGGCAGAACAATCGAAACCAGAAAAAGTTACATTTGAATATTCAACTCCTTCGCCAACAAGGATTTCTACAAGACTCTCAGGAGTATTGTATGGAGCGTTGCAATTTCCGGATATTTGACTATACAATGATTGAACTGTGAATAAAGAAAGAAGAAAATAAAGTGATTTATTCATAATTCGAGGGGTATTTACATAATTAACTACAATAATTATACCTAAAGTATAGAGTAATCAAAGATATTTACTAATGTATTAAGATAAGTGGTAATTTAGTAAACCTGAGAGAGGAAACTGATTAAATGAAATTTTATTTAAAGCGTATTTTCGACAAAGTGCCGTTAAAATATCGGAAAATAAATAAGCAACAGACCCAATAAATGCGATTGGATAGTCGTCTTTACTTTCATTATTTAAAATATGAACGCTAAGATAGTTTTCAAAATGAGTTGATACAAGAGTTTGAATAAACGGATGGTTTTTATGACCCACTAGAAAGGGGACATAAGCTGCAAAAAAACGATTTGGATTTGGATCAATATAGGTTGCTTTAAGTACACTTTCTTTAGATATGGAATGTGATTTTGAAAAACTAACATACAAGTCTTTTGGCAATAATTTGTATAAGTAACACTTTAAAAGTTCTTTACCAAGACAAGCCCCACTGCCCTCGTCTCCTAATATAAAACCTAACGACGGAGTGTTTTGGATGAGTAATTGACCATCGAAAAAAGCAGTATTTGAACCTGTACCCAATATCGAAACAAAAAGAGGCTTGCCCGTGAAAACAGATCTTGCAGCTGCTAATAAGTCCGATTGAATTTCAATTTTGGCGTTTTTAAAAGTTAATGCTAAAACTTTTTGTAAAGAATTAGCAGAACCTTCTAGAGAAACTCCCGGAGCATAAAAATAAATTGAACGAATTTTGTTTTTAAAAGAAGTAAGTTGCAACAACTTCTCAAGACGAAACAGCATCTCCTCTTGCTCTAAAAGCATCAAATTCCAGCCTTTGGTTTTAAAAGAAAGTAGGACACCTTTGTGATCCGCAACAACCCAATCTGCTTTAGTTGAGCCACTCTCAACTATTAATATCATCTAATTGGGTTTAAAAAATAATTTTTAAAACGAAAAGGAAGGTATACTATAAACGCATGAAGCAATGTTGCCAATTCTAATCCAACTATATAAAAAGGCCAATCTCCAATTAAAAACGGATTTGAAACTATAGGTTTGCTAGCTAGATACATGTAATTAGCTCCCAATAAATAATCAATACATCCAACACCTAAAACGAATAACTGTAAATAGACAATTGACGTGTACCAAGCCTGCTTTCTAGGCTTCATTCCTAAAACGAATAGACAATATAACGGTACAACAATTAAACCTCCATGCACCAAATAATAATCAAACATTAACACAAGATCTACGCCGTGAGTAAACTCAGGGGTCATTAAAGAATGAAAGCCTCCAATCATTCCAACAAAAAGTAATAACTCAAATGCAATTTGATTTCGGAACAGAATAGCAAATGAAGACACAAGCCACATTAGTCTACACAAATGAAATGGCAAAGAGTCTTGAACAGTCCATATACCAGCATAATAATAATAAAACTGAATAAATAGTATTTCAAGAAAAATGGTTAAAACGAGTAAGTTTGCAATTTTAGTCCTAAAATTAGGATGCGCATTTCTTGAAACAACAATAACCAAAATGATAAAAAAAAGAGTTGCAGAATTCCAAAGAAACCACTCTTCACTAAATGGACTAATAACAAAATGCTGATTCATTTTTTTTCTTTATATTTAAGAATAATCTAAAATATAAAAAAAATTAACATTCAAATTAAACTATTCCAATTATTAAAATAAAATATGAGATCAGATCAAATTACACCTCACCATTTACTTTGCTTTGTATGCGTAGGTTTTGCAAACTTAAGTAATCCAAATATGAGCAAAAAAACTTACGACGAAATAGAAAGTAAAGTTGCAACCTGGATAAATGTAGATCCATCAAACATCGTAAAATTCACCAATCTAATTAACGACACAATCAATTGGTATCAAAGCATTAAAACTAGTGAAAAGCGCAACTATGTTTTAAAAATAGCAAAATCTATAAATACAAAAGGGATTATAACTTTAGAGAGAAAAAAATCATTTTTATCTGATATTCGAGATATAGCAGTTGCCGATGGCGTATTCAATTCTGAAGAAAAGAACTTGCACGATAGGATTGCAAAAGAACTAGGTATAAATATGATGACAACTGATAAAGTAATAAGAAAAAAAATAGGCTACTGAAATGATTAAAGATATCCTCAGAGCGATAAGGTTCCCTTCATTATTTGTTTTAATTTTAGTTCTAGTTCACTTTTATAGTACTTACTATGATATTCAATTGAGTAACTATGGAGTTTACCCAAGAAGAATAGATAGTTTACTAGGTGTAATTACATCTCCATTTATTCATAGTGATTGGAAACACCTGTGTAACAATTCTATTCCCTTAATTTTATTAGGTTCAAGTTTATTTCATTTCTACAATCGATTGGCACTTCGCGTTTGGGGTCTCTCAATTTTGTATACTGGACTATTACTATGGCTCGGTGGTAGACCATCATTTCATATTGGGGCTAGTGGATTGGTTTATGCATTGGCTTTTTTCATTTTTTTTAGTGGATTGATAAGAAAGCACAAACCTTTAATGGCAATATCCATGATTGTAGTTTTTATTTATGGAGGGTTGGTTTGGGGGATTTTCCCAAGAGAAGCACACATTTCATGGGAAGGACACCTATCTGGAGCGTTTAACGGCTTGTTTTGGGCATTATACTACAAACATGAAGGACCTCAACGAAAAAAATATTCTTGGGAAGTCGAAGAAGAAATCATCAATAGTTTAGACGGTATAGAGGTTGTTTATCAAGAGATTATTCCGAAGGAACAAACACAAGAATCCGTTACGATTACCTACGATTATGTATTAAAGAAATAAACGTTTTAGGTAAATCAATTTTTCCGTTTTCCAAAAAAAGATTCAAGTACAATAAACAAGCCCTTTACAGAAAGAAACATAGCAAGTAACATTAAAAATCCAGAAACAATTTTCAGTACTAGATTTTCTTGTTGCACAGAATAAAACAGGAGCATTGGGCCTGCAAAAAAGAAAGGAAATGAGTAAAGCATAAAACTCACACCTTTAACCAATAATTCTTTATTCACCATCTTTAAAAGCTTTTACGGCACTTCTTACAGAACCAAATTCTAATAAATATTTTCTGGCAGCTGTATTAGTTAAACCCGTTTGAGAAGAAACCATCTGTGTTCCTCTTTCAACCAATTTAACATTACTTAACTGCATGTCAACCATCCGATTTCCTTGAACCTTACCCAGTTTTATCATTAATGAAGTAGAAATCATATTTAAAACTAACTTCTGTGCTGTGCCAGACTTCATTCTGGTACTTCCAGTAATGTACTCTGGACCTACAATTACTTCAATAGGGTAATCAGAACATTTACTCAACTCAGAATTTAAATTACAAGTTATACTACCAGTTAAAATTTCATGTTTCTTACAGGATTTTAAAGCTCCTATAACGTATGGTGTACTCCCTGAAGCTGCTATACCAATAACAAAATCATTTTCTGTAATAGTAAAAGATTTTAAATCCTCCCAACCAAGCGATAAATCATCTTCGGCAAATTCAACTGCATTTCTTATTGCATTGTCACCACCTGCAATTATACCAATAACCGTAGTAGGGCTAACCCCAAATGTAGGAGGGCATTCAGAAGCATCCAACACCCCCATACGCCCACTGGTTCCGGCTCCAACATAAAAAAGCCGACCTCCATTTTTAATCTTTGGAACGAGTACTTCAACCAAATTTTCGATAGCTGGTAAACTTAAAGCCACAGCTTTAGAAATTTTATCATCTTCTCGATTAATTTGATGTAAAATAGTTGCTAATGACTGATTTTCTATGTCATTATACAAACTTGATTGCTCTGTAACTTTCATTAATTTAATCTAAAACCTCTGAGGTGGCTATTATTTATGTAAAAAAAACTCTAAAAATGTAATTAAAATGACTCAGCATAAATTTACGAATATATATTGTAAAAGTAACCGCCCTAAAAATAATTTAATCTTAAATTAAACATTGAAAGAAACAATACATTACATTTGAAAAAAAAAATTGCAAGCACTCTCAAAAATAAAATATATAATACTTTTTGTAGTTATTAGCTCAAGCCTTGTAAATTGTTCATCAAGTAAATATATTGGAGATAATCAATTTTTACTTTCAAAAAATATACTTATTGAAAATGGTGAAAAAAAGAACATTAAAGAGTTAAGTGCATTAATAAAACAACAACCTAATAAAAAAATATTAGGCGTAATTCCTCTCTATTTAATTGTATACAATCTATCAAAAGAAGGGAAAGACAATAATTATTTTAAAAAAATTGGGGAGCCTCCCGTATTATTAAACCATCGATTAACTCGGAAATCATCAACTCAAATTGAACTCTATTATAAGAACAGAGGATACCTGGACGCAAAAGTTGATTATAATGTTAAGGCACACAAAAATAAAGCTCGTGTTACATACTCTATAATCTCTGGAAAAAAATACAAACTAAATAAAATTAAGGTTAGTCCAACAAAAAATAAAAATATAGAACTTTTAATTGATGATGTTTTAAAAAACTCTAAAATTAAGAAAGGTAATTCCTATAATTTTAAGGAACTTGAAAAAGAACGTATTCGAATATCCGACAGAATTCAAAACAAAGGTTTTTATCAATTTAACAAAGAATTTATTTATTTTTTGGCTGATACAAATCAACTCAATCATACTGTTGACTTAAATCTAATAGTTAAAAATGTAGAAACAGAAGAGCTTGGAAACATTATAAAACAGCCTCATAAAATTGGTGTTATTGGAGAACTAAATATTTACCTAGATCACCAAGACTCAATACCTACAAATACATTAAAATTTAAAGAAATCAATTTTATATATCACGGAGATAAACAAACGTTCAATTTAAACAGAATATCCGAAAAAATAATACTTAAAAAAGGGATGCATTACAATAAAAATTTAGTCAAAAAGATGTACGAATCCCTTTCAGAATTAAAAAATTTTAAAAAAATAGACATTCAATTCAGAGAAATATCTTCAGCACTTAAAACATCTAATTTAAGCGTAGACATTTATTTAAAAACTGGAAAAAAAATAGCCTATTCTATCGAAGCAGAGGCAACCAGTAATCCAACGCTTAATGAAGGTGTATCAATTGCTGCCTCAATTAGCCACTACAATATATTTAAAGGTTCAGAACATCTTCAATTAACCTATAAAGGGTCTAATAACTTTAACAATATCAATGAAAATGGGATGGTATTAAATTTAACAATTCCAAGCCTTATAAGTCCGATAAAATTTAAAAAAGTGATGAATAAAAACTACAGAACAAGTACAGTTCTATCATTAGTGGTTTCAAAACAAGAAAGACCCGAATTTACCAGAAATACAATTACTGGAAACTTTGGATACCAATGGAAAACAAACCTCAGTCAACTACATAAGTTCTCGCCTTTTACTATTAGTTATGTAAATTTTGAAGGAGACTCAACAGACTTAAGTCAAATTTCAGAGTATTTAATTGCAAAAAATTATTCCAACCATCTCATCCCCTCAAGTTCTTACACATTTAGTTTTTCTAATTTAAATTTAACTAAATTAAAAAATCACACTTTTTTTAAATTTTATATTGAATCTTCTGGAAGTATATTAAACGCATTAGCCAAACCTTTAAACTTTAACAAACTAAAGGACGATACTGGAACAGAAATACTACAAGACAATGGGAAACCTAGCTACACTCTAAAATTGTGGAATAATGAAAACATCTTTACGCAATACATTAAAACAAGTTTAGATTACAGATATTATTGGGCAATAGACAAAAAAAACAATATTGCTGTAAGGGTAATGGGTGGAATTGCTTACGCATTTGGAAATACAAATCAAGTCCCTTTTCATAAAAAGTTTTCAGCAGGTGGACCTAATGATTTAAGAGGATGGAGAGCCTACAAAAGACCAACTGGAATGCAACTAACTACGGACACATTGTACACAGGAGGAGTAAAACTGTTAACTAGCTTAGAGTACCGTTTTAATGTAATTAATAAACTAAAAGGTGCCGTATTTATGGATGCTGGAAATGTTTGGGAATTAGAAGTTAATAATGCAATACATGAAGCTGCAAATTTTAATTGGGCTGATTTCACAAGTGAAATAGCTATAGATGTAGGGTTTGGGCTGAGATATGATTTTCAATATTTTATATTAAGAACTGATATTGGATTCCCTGTCAGAGAACCAAATTTGGGTACTGAAATGCGATGGAATAATCTAAACTTTAAAGACTCTCAATTGAATATAGGGTTGGGCTATCCTTTTTAATAAAATACTTAGACCCTCTTAAATATTTGATTAGATTTGCATAGTTAATTATTTCAAATACTAAATATGGCTCATAAATTTAAATCGGGAGTTATAGCAGGCGATGAAGTTCAAGAACTCTTTAAATTCGCTAAAGCACATAAATTTGCTCTACCAGCAGTTAACGTAACCTCGACTTCTACAGTAAATGCTGTTATAGAATGTGCCGCAGAATTAAACTCACCTGTTGTAATTCAATTTTCACGAGGAGGTGGACATTTTTTTGCGGGTAAATCCTTAGATAATAAAAACGAACAAGCAGCAATTAATGGTTGCATATCTGGTGCATTGCACGTCCATCAAATGGCAAAATTATATGGAGCAACTGTAATTTTACATACAGATCATTGTCAAAAATCGTGGTTAACATGGATAGATGGACTAATTGAGGCAAGTGAAAAGCACTATGCTATTTACGGAATACCTTTATTTTCATCTCATATGATTGATTTGTCAGCAGAGCCCATTAAAGAAAACATTGAAATCTGCAAATCTTATCTTGAAAGAATGAGTAAAATTGATATGACTCTAGAAATTGAGTTAGGTGTAACAGGTGGCGAAGAAGATGGAATTGACAATAGTGAAGTAGACAATGCCGATTTGTATACTCAACCCGAAGAGGTTGCTTTTGCTTACCAAGAATTAAATAAGATTTCAAATCGGTTTACAATAGCAGCATCTTTTGGAAACGTACACGGCGTTTATAAACCAGGAAATGTATTATTAACACCTATTATTCTAAAAAACTCACAAGAATTTATTCATCATAAGTACAACACAGAAGATCCAAAACCTGTAGATTTCGTTTTTCACGGTGGGTCAGGATCAACCTTAGATGAAATAAGAGAGGCTATATCATACGGCGTAATCAAAATGAATATCGATACAGACTTACAGTATGCATTTACTGAAGGAATAAGAGATTATATTCTAAACAAAAAAGACTATTTGATAAAACAAATTGGAAATCCAGAAGGATCTGATTTGCCAAACAAAAAACATTACGATCCACGTAAGTACCTTCGCGAAGGAGAACTTACATTCAAAACACGCTTAAAAAATTGTTTTGAAGATTTAAATAATATTAACACACTCTAATCAGGCAATATGGTTTGGTTTAAAAGAAAAGACCGAAAGGTTGTTACAGAAACAAAAGACAAAAAGGAAATCCCCGAAGGTCTATGGTACAAATGCCCAAAATGTAAAATTGTTGTTACATCAGAAGAACACAAAAGCACATTATGGGTTTGCCAAAAATGCAATCACCACGAGCGCATAAACTCAAATGAGTATTTTGAACTTTTATTTGATGAAGGCTTATACACCGAGCTAGATGCAAATATGACTTCAGGAGACCCGCTTGAATTTGAAGACACTAAAAAATACGTTGATCGTATAGAAGCTACGCAAAATAAAGCAGGATACAAAGATGCTGTTACCACAGGGTATGGAAAGCTAGATGGCAAAGACATTAGTATTGCTTGTATGAATTTCAATTTCATTGGAGGATCTATGGGGTCAGTGGTAGGTGAAAAAATTGCACGTGCTATTAAATATGCTATTGATCATGAAATTCCATTCATGATGATTTCGAAATCTGGTGGAGCTCGAATGATGGAAGCGGCATTTTCTCTGATGCAGATGGCTAAAACATCAGCTAGACTTTCTCAATTGTCTAAAAAAGGAATTCCTTACATCTCTATGCTAACGGATCCTACAACAGGAGGTATAACGGCTTCTTTTGCTATGTTAGGTGATATAAATATTGCTGAACCAGGAGCATTAATTGGTTTTGCGGGGCCAAGAGTCGTAAAAGAGACCATAGGAAAAGACTTACCAGAAGGGTTTCAAACGTCTGAATTTGTCAAGGAACATGGGTTCTTAGACTTTATAGTAGAACGTAAAAACTTAAAATCTAAAGTAAGTCAATTTTTACGAATGACATATTACAACCAATCCAAGTAATATTAGAGCAAAAAGAGTATATTTGCAAACGATTTTTACATAACTAACATTAAAAACAATTTAGGCATGTACCTTACAACAGAAAAAAAACAAGAGTTTTTTAAAGCTCACGGTAAAAACGAACAAGACACTGGTTCTGCAGAAGGACAAATTGCACTGTTCACATTTAGAATTACGCACTTAACTGAGCACCTAAAAAGCAACAAAAAAGATTACGGTACACAACGTTCTCTTATCGCTTTAGTAGCTAAAAGAAGAAAACTTCTCAATTACTTAACTAAAGTTGATGTATTACGTTACAGAAGTATCGTTAAAGAATTAGGATTAAGAAAATAATTTTCGAATCCATAAAAGGCAATTTATAATTGCCTTTTTTTGGTTTACATAAGTTGGCTTTTGGCAATCAGAATTATTCTCAAATAATTAACCATAACTTATAAAAACCATAGGCTTTATAACCTAAAAGTAAACCAAAACCTGATTGTTAAAAGCATAAATAATAAGCGTATTATGATCCCACAAGGACTTAAACAAACCATCGATTTAGGAGATGGAAGAACAATTGAAATTGAAACTGGTAAACTAGCAAAGCAAGCACATGGATCTGTAGTAGTTCGCATGGGAGACACAATGCTTTTAGCTACAGTAGTATCTAATAAAGATGCAAAAGAAGGTGTTAACTTTCTTCCTTTAACAGTAGATTATCGTGAGAAATTTGCCGCCGACGGTAGGTTTCCTGGAGGATTCTTAAAAAGAGAAGCAAGACCATCTGATCAAGAAATTCTTGTTATGAGATTAGTAGACCGTGTATTACGTCCACTATTCCCATCTGATTACCATGCTGACACACAGTTGATGATTCAATTGATGTCTTACGATAAAGATTGTATGCCAGACGCATTAGCTGGTTTAGCTGCATCAGCTTGTTTAACACTTTCAGACATTCCTTTTGAAGGACCGATCTCTGAAGTACGAGTAGCACGTGTAGATGGTAAATTTATTGTTAATCCTAACCCAGAGCAATTAGAAGCTGCTGACATGGACCTTATGGTTGGTGCATCTTTGGACAGTGTTGCCATGGTTGAAGGAGAGATGGATGAAGTTAGTGAGGCTGACATGATCGAAGGGATCAAAGTAGCTCACGAAGCAATTAAAATACAATGTAATGCACAACTTGCATTAGCTGAGGCTGTAAAAGTTGGAGCTAAAAGAGAATACTCTCACGAGGAAGCGGATGATTTAGATTTGTTAGCTCAAGTAAAAGAGGCTTGTTACGATAAATGTTATGCGGTAGCCAAAAGTGGTAACCCAGATAAATATGCAAGGAAAGTTGCGTTTGGAGAAATTAAAGATGAATTCTTAGCAACACTAAGCGAAGAAGATCGTTCATCAAAATCTTTCTTACTCGGAAAATACATTCACCAAGTAGAAAAAGACGCAGTGAGAGCTGTTGTACTTCATGAAGGTATTCGTTTAGATGGTAGAGCAACAACCGATATCAGACCTATATGGAGCGAAGTTGATTATTTACCAACAGTGCATGGGTCTGCTGTTTTTACTAGAGGTGAAACACAATCTTTATCTACAGTTACGTTAGGAACTGCACTAGATGTAAATCGAATTGATAATGTAACCTTTAGAGGTTCTGAGAAATTTTATTTACACTACAACTTCCCTCCTTACTCAACAGGTGAGGCTCGACCAATACGTGGCGTAAGCCGAAGAGAAATTGGACACGGAAATTTAGCTCAAAGAGCTTTAAAAGGAATGATTCCTTCTGACAATCCATACACCATCCGTATTGTATCTGAAATTTTAGAATCGAATGGCTCGTCTTCTATGGCAACCGTTTGTGCAGGTACTTTAGCACTTATGGATGCTGGTATAAAAATGACAAGACCCGTTTCTGGTATTGCTATGGGACTTATTACTGATGAAGAAACTGGTAAGTTTGCTGTTTTATCTGATATTTTAGGTGATGAAGATCACCTAGGAGATATGGATTTCAAAGTTACAGGAACTGAAAAAGGGATTACTGCATGTCAAATGGACATAAAAGTAAAAGGTTTGTCTTATGACATTTTAACCCAAGCACTTGAGCAATCTCGTGGAGGTAGAATGCATATTTTAGGAGAGCTTCTTAAAACAATTGACGCACCTAGAGCTGAACTTAAACCATATGCACCAAGAATTGAAATACTTCAAGTAGCTAAGGATTGTATTGGCGGAATTATTGGACCAGGAGGTAAAATAATCCAAAAATTACAACTAGATACAGACACAACTATTACAATCGAAGAAATTGATGGTATGGGTAAAGTCGAAATCTTAGGTTCTAACAAAGAAGGAATGGATGCAGCTATAGCTAAAATAAAAGAAATAGCCTTTACTCCTACTGTTGGTGAAGAATATGATGGTCGAGTAAAAAACATACAAGCATACGGTGCTTTTGTTGAAATTGCCCCAGGTAAAGATGGATTATTACACATCTCTGAAATTGACCACAAACGAATTAACAATGTTGAAGACGTATTAAAAGTTGACGACGAGGTCAAAGTGCGAATTATAGATGTGGATCAAAAAACAGGTAAAATGAAATTTTCAAGAAAAGTTTTATTACCTAAACCAGAATCTAAACCAGCAGAATAATTTCTGTTATTTAATACAAATCCTCTCGAGAAATCGAGGGGATTTTTTTAATTTTGTAAAATGGAAGTGAAATCTTACATCATTGGAATATCTGGAGCTAGTGGGTCTGGTAAATCAACATTTGCAAAGAATCTTGCTCAAAAATTCCCAAAGGATACCGTTCTTATAATTGCACAGGATGCATACTATAAAGACTTAACTACCATGTCATTAAAGGATAAGTCAAATCAAAATTTTGACCATCCTGACTCCTTAGATTTTAAATTACTTAAAGAACATTTGAGTGAACTTAAAAAAGGAACGAAAATATACCAACCAATATATGACTTTAACACACACAGTAGAACACAAAATACGACTCCAATTAATGCCCATAAGATTATAATCGTTGAAGGCACTTTGCTACTTAGTCAAAAACTAATTTACAAAGATTTTGACTGTAAAATATTTGTAAAATTAGAAGAACAAAACTGTCTAGAAAGACGAATTAACAGAGATATTTCAGAACGTGGAAGATCAAAAGAGGATGTATTGAAACAATACAATGCGACAGTAAAACCAATGTATGACAAATTTATTGCTCCTAGTGAACTTAATGCAGACCTTGTTGTACCTGGATTAAATAATGAAATGCAAATCGAATACATGTATAATGTAATTCTGAAAAAATTAAACCCTTAAAATATAATTGAGTTTATTGTAACCTTCTTGTCAACTTCTACGTATATACTAATATCAAAATTAATTTAAATATTTTTCAATGCGTCAACTAAAAATAACCAAGCAGGTAACTAATCGTGAAACTGCTTCGCTAGATAAATACCTTCAAGAAATTGGTAAAGTAGATTTAATAACGGCCGAAGAAGAAGTAGAATTAGCACAACGCATTAGAGAAGGAGACCAAATAGCTTTGGAGAAACTGACCAAAGCGAACTTGCGTTTTGTGGTATCTGTAGCCAAACAATACCAAAACCAAGGTCTATCCCTACCCGATTTAATAAACGAAGGAAATTTAGGTTTAATAAAAGCCGCACAACGTTTTGATGAAACTCGTGGATTTAAATTTATATCCTATGCAGTTTGGTGGATTCGTCAATCAATTTTACAAGCTTTGGCAGAACAATCTCGTATTGTTCGATTGCCCTTAAATAAAATTGGCTCAATAAATAAAATAAACAAAGCATACGCTTCTATCGAACAAGAAGAAGAACGCGCACCTTCAGCAAATGAAATTGCCACCTTCTTGGATATGAGCGAATCTGATGTAAAGGAATCACAAAGAAACTCTGGACGCCACGTATCTATGGATGCTCCTTTAGTTGAAGGTGAAGACTCCAATCTTTACGATGTATTACGTTCGGGAGAAAGTCCTAACCCCGATCGCGAATTACTGAATGCTTCGTTAAGTATTGAAATAGAACGAGCTTTAGAAACCTTAACACCAAGAGAGGCCGACGTGATAAGACTCTACTTCGGTTTAGAAAGCAAACAATCTTTAACTCTAGAAGAAATTGGAGAACGATTTGACCTAACCAGAGAGAGAGTTCGTCAAATTAAAGAAAAGGCGATCCGTAGACTTAAGCATGCCTCTAGAAGTAAAATATTAAAAACCTACTTAGGGTAAATTATAGAGAAGGCATTTGCCTTCTTTTTTTTATTAAAAGATTAAATATGTCACACTTAATTGCCCCTTCTGTTTTAGCAGCTGATTTTGCAAACATCCAAAAAGACTTTGAGATGATTAACGAGTCTCAAGCCGACTGGTTTCATATTGACGTGATGGATGGTGTTTTCGTGCCCAATATATCATTTGGTATGCCCGTAATAGCAGCGATGAAAAAGCATGCTAAAAAAACAATGGATGTGCACTTAATGATTGTAAATCCTGATCAATATATCAAAACATTTAAAGAAGTTGGTGCCGACATTCTTACGGTACACTTCGAAGCCTGTGTACACTTACATAGAACAATTCAAGCTATTAAAGCAGAAGGTATGAAAGCTGGTGTTGCATTGAACCCACACACACCTGTGCATTTATTAGAAGATGTGATAGCAGAAATTGATTTAGTATGTATTATGTCCGTAAATCCAGGATTTGGTGGACAGTCGTTTATAGAAAATACATATGCTAAAGTAACGCAGTTAAAAGACCTAATTCAAAGAAAAGGAGCTGCCACCAAAATTGAAATAGATGGAGGCGTAACCATACACAATGCTAAAAAACTTATTGATGCAGGAGCTGATGTTCTAGTTGCTGGGAGCTTTGTATTTAAATCTAAGAATCCTACAGAAACTATAAGAGAACTAAAAGATGTCTAACTTCACTTGTGAATTTTAAAATCATAAGACAAATAGAAAAATTTAAGAAAAAAGATAATAAAATAACTATTTTAGAGGTTCTTAAATTTATCTATGAAATTTTTACTGATAACTTATTATTTTGGCAACACTCCTGATGTAGGTGCACAAAGATGGACTAAAAACAGTAAATACATCCAAAAAAACGGTTGGGAGCCAGTAGTATTTACGTTCAATCAAAAAGAAAAATTTGACTGTGAATTTGAGGTTATTAATCATAAAACTTTAGAACCCAATACTATTTACAGTTCACTTTTCAAAAAAAAGGTCCCCTCTGATATTTTAACGAGTAAAAAAACAAATTTCTGGAACAAATTACTTGTCTTAATTCGTTCTAACTTATTTATTCCAGACTCAAGAATCATAACAACTATATCATCAAAAAAAACCTTAAGAAAAAGACTGGTAAAAGGAGATATTGATCTTATTGTTTCTTCAGGGCCACCCCATAGCATGCATTTAATTGCAAAATCTATGAGTAAAGAATTTAACATCCCTTGGATAGCAGATTTTCGAGATCCATGGACAGGAATAGAATATTTTAAGAACCTGCCAATAAGCTCCATCGCAACATCAATTCATAAAAAATTAGAGAAGAAAGTACTCTCAAGTTGTGATTGTGTTATTACGGTTAGTAAATCTTGGGCAAATCATTTAAATGATTTAGGAGCGCGCAAAACGGAAGTCATTCACAATGGATACGATCCAGAAGATTTTAAAGAAAACAACGCAAAATCAACTAACTTTTCAATAGCTCATTTTGGCACCTATCCAAAATCGAGAAACCACAGCAAACTTTGGGAGGCGATAAATGAATTATGTAAAAATGAATCTTTTAAGAATAATTTAGACCTTCATTTTTATGGATTTACTTACCGTGGATTTAAGGCTGAACTAGAAAAATACAACTTTAGTGATAAACTAGAACTATTTAGCCCACTTCCACATTCAGCAGCAACAAAAAAAATGTCTGATTATCGTTATCTTCTCTTAAGTCTTAGTGATACTGAATTGTCTGAAGGGAGGATTCCACTAAAGTTTTATGAATATTTAGCCACAAACAGAACTGTTATAGCTTTTGGTAAAAAAGATACAGATCTTTCAAAAATTATTAACAGATTAGACTGTGGCTATTACATAAATTATGGTGAAGAATTTAAACTAAAGGAAATCTTACTACACGAATTCGAAAATAAAAACACGATACAAAAGGGAAGTACCTCCGTAATCTCAGAGTTCTCAAAAGTAGAACAAGCTAAACAATACAGCTCACTATTTTCAAAAACCGTTAAAGATTATAGTTCTAAAAAAAACCTTTAAGCAATCCGCTGATTAACCAAATACACTTTAAAAACTTAAATCTACATTTTTCTATAAATGGTATTTGGAGTAAATAAACAATAGAAAATAAAAATTGTTTAACTAATTTCAAGAAAACGCTTATAGAACCTACAAACTTGCTTTGAGCTAACATTCTATTTGTAAATTGATATCCGCTTAATTTGATTCTTTCTTTTAAATAGCTCTTCTCAAACTTTTTGGAAGACTCAAAATGACTAATTGACATTAAGTTAATGTTATACAATTTAGCCTTGTAAGTACTTTGATGTAAACGATTAAACAAGTCTGTTTCTTCGCCCAGTCCCAGTAAAGTTCCATTCATACCTAAACTTGTATTAAACACTCCAATCTGTTGAAATATATCTCTAGCAAAACACATATTACCTCCTGAAAAACCTGATTTTGCTGAAATAGAGTTCAAATAACCATCACCACTTCTAAAAGTTCTTACAAAGTAATTAGAATCAATCCAAGAGGGACAAGTAGATTCAAAGTTGGGGTATATCGGACCTCCAAAAACATTTGCATCTTGATTATTTATAGCCTTTAACAAACTTGACAACCATTGATCATTAACAGTAGCATCATCATCTAAAAAAACAATATAATTACCTTTAGATTCTAAAATGGCTCGATTTCTAGAAAAGCTCAAGCCTTGTTGCTTTTCTAAAAAATACAAAAGTGATAACGATTGAAACTTCAATTGGAATTCTTTAATAACAGCAAAACTACCATCATTACTGTTGTTGTCTACTACAACTACTTCAATATCATTAACAGAGCATTGAAGAACTTGAGGCAATAAAGATTCAAGAGCAAGTTTTAAAAAATCAGCTCTATTATAGGTGCAAATAACAATACTTAAATTCATCTTTGCAAGTTATCAAAACTAGTTAACAGTTAATTAAAATATTTATCACAAATTGAATTGTAAGAAACAACCCATTCTGATATATAAATTATATACAATTGAGCGCTCAAAACACCGACAACTTTGTAAGCGAAATTTAAATAAGGATTTGAAAGTTCGGGAAGAAAGCTAAAAAAGGAGATTAAAGCTACCTGTACTGAAAGTAATTTTAAAAATTTGTAGTCAAATGGTAACAAACCCATACGAGTATATATAAATACGACCTTAAATGAATTATAAATTATTATGGATAAGAAGCTGGCTAAAGCTGCCCCCTCTATTCCCCAATTAAAGTATAAAATAAAAACATAATTACAAATAAGGTTTAAGAAGGTTAAGACACCTAATGCAATAAGATTAAACTTATAGTATTTAGAAAAATTTATGATTTCTGAATTAAAACCTGTAGCCATATTAAAAACTGAGGTTAATCCAATTATAAAAATTACTGAAACAGTTTGCAAAAGGACTTCCTTAGCAGGCATAATTTGGAATAAATTTTCAATACCTAAAAAAATAGCACTATATATTAATAACCCTAAAAAAAGAAGTGTTTTAGCTACGTCTTTATACAATACATTTAAATCTGTTAATTTATTATTTTTAATGAGTTTTGATACCTGAGGTGCATATAAAGAAAACATCCCTCTAGCTGGTATGAAAATTACAGATGCTGCAACAGTAGCGATACTATAGACTCCATTTGCTTTAAAGGATATTAGATTAGGAATCATCAGAGTATCTAATTTAAAAACAAATAAATAGCCTAAACTACCCGCGAGCGCAAAAAAAGAATAGTTAAAGTATTCCTTCTTAGATACAACATCAAAAAATGATTTCATTTTAGTAGTAAAAAAAAAGGATTTACGCCTATATCCATAAAATAACAACACTAATAATAGAAGAAAAAACGACGTGATGTAAATTGACAATCCTGTAATAGGATGTTCTATAAAGTCATAGTAATACATTATAAAAATAGTGGGTAATATAATTTTAGGCATTAAGTTATCTAAAACAGAGGGGAACGCGATAATACTTTGAATTGTTAGTTGCTTTTTTAACAAATCAATACAGGCTAACAATAAAGCGAGAAGAACAGGTAAATAAATGTAGTCTAACTTAAAAAACTCACTAAAATAATCGAAACCAATGAAAAGAATACAAAATGCAAAAAAACTATTTCGTAAAATAGTTAGAATAGCGTAACTAAAAAGTTTAACATTATATTCCAACTTAAGTTTAGGTGAAAAGTTAATTAAACTAGCAGAGGCTCCCATTAAAATTAAAGGCCAAATGACATAAGCTAAACTTTCAATATACCTTAATATACCCAAGAACTGTTGATTGGTGGAATAAATAAATAAATTTGAAAAAACACCAATAAAAGCACCTATATAATTATAAAAGCTATACTTAATTAATTCTGACTTATTTAGATTTACTTGTTTTATCAAATTATAAATTAATTAATGAGACGTATTAATATTTTTTTTTAAAATCAATTTTGTGAATTTAAGTAAAAAAGCAAAAACATATCTTATTTGGAGAAAGAATTCTAATATTTTTGAATAGTCACAAATATCAAAAAATATGATATTATAATTGATTGTTCGAATAATTTGTTTAGGTTTAGAAAATGATGAAAAAAATGATAAAAACGACCTATTATCTTCTTTCGAAAATTTTAAGTAAAAAGTATCTATTTAGATTAGATAAGCTAAGATTGGGGTACAAAATGATAAACGACAAAGATGGTTATTTGATCAAAACTGGTTATATAGATTCAAAAATAAACAATACATTAAAAGTTAATGGCGAGTATGTACCATGGTTTAATTTTTCTTTTATTGAGATATTAAAACATAAGTTAAAGAAGGACTTAACTGTTTTTGAATACGGTTCTGGAGCATCTACTCTATTTTTTTCAAATAGATGTAAGCAAGTAACTTCAATTGAGCATGACAAGAATTGGTTTTCAGAAATTAAAACTCTTACAAAAGATAATTTAAACACTGAATTACATTTCTTCAAATTGGATAAAAGTTATCCTAATTCTATAAATGAAATACATACAGATAAAAAATATGATGTTATAATTGTAGATGGAAGAATGAGAAATGAGTGTTGTTTGGCAATAAAAAATAAGTTAAAACCTAAATCGGTAGTCATATTAGATGATTCTCATAGAGATAAGTACAAAGAAGGTGTTTCATTTCTTCTAAGTTTAGGATTTGCTGTTTTAAATTTTAAAGGGTTAAAACCTTTGGGCTATAAGATTGATCAAACTTCATTATTTTACAAACCTGGCAACAATTGTTTAGATCTGTAACCTATAATTCATTACGGAACATTAAAAATTAAAATATCTTTTCACCTCATTTACCATCAGATAATTTGGAGTAAACTTAATTATGTTAGATAAACTGGTTTTCAAACCTCTAATCCGTCTAAATTTTATCAAGTTATATTTTATATGTTTGTGATTCATTAAATTTTTATGTTTCAAATAAACCTGATAATAGCCGCTTACAACACTCTTATTATTAGATATCCTTGATCTTTCCTTACTTTGATCTACGGTTAGGAGATTATCAGAAATTCTTAATGCATTACCTTTGCAATGAATTAACCTTGTCCATAAATCAAGATCTTGTGCAGAATTCAATTGATTATCCCACCCACCAACATCCTTTAAATAGTCCGTTTTAGTAAAAATACTCGGACCTACAAGATTACTAAATAGAATATCGTTAAGATTTATAGTATCAATATTTACTTTATTAATTTTTGGTGAAACACTATTTCCATGAATGTACTGATAGTTCGAACAAACAAATGAATATGTTCCTTGTGTAAAAGTTTTGTGTAAGATTTCTATTCTATTTCTATGGAAATAATCGTCGTCATCCAGATTAAGTATAAACTTACCAGAAGCGAGTTCTAATCCTTTATTTCTTGAATACTGAACACCTTTATTTTTATCGTTTTTAAGATAAATAATTCTACTATCATCTGGTAAGTTGACATCATAGGTGCTAAAATCATCAACTATAATAACCTCAATGTTCTTGTAAGATTGTTTAATAACAGAATCTACCGATCTCTCTAGAAGTTTAGGTCGGTTATAGGTTGTAATAATAACAGAGATCAGTGGATTAGGATTCATTATTCTCATAAAATT
>Ga0233444_10001555_pt1 | contig 25842 bp, 27 predicted proteins | sample SI_124_October20_6_FD_182792 | JGI IMG/M metagenome (GOLD analysis project Ga0233444, IMG submission 182792) | Seawater microbial communities from Saanich Inlet, British Columbia, Canada - SI_124_October2016_10_MG | ecosystem: Environmental > Aquatic > Marine > Inlet | place: Canada: British... | reverse complement strand
ATTTGAAACAAAACAACCGGAATTAGAGACAACTCAACTCCTGCAAAAAAAGTCCAAAATGCGTATTTGAAATTTCTTTTCTCACGGGTATAAACCTGGACCATTTTTATTAGAACCAATTGGAAAAGAATACCAACTATTACAATTACAGCAGTTAGCACAATCGATGCTTCAAAACTACGGAAATAAACTTGCTGCCGTTTTTTGGGACAATATTTGAAAGAAATACTTGGTATGAAATAATCAATTACTTCATTTTCAAAGGGGATTCATTGGGTCGCTACTAACGCTACCCATACGAAGGCTTGACAATGCTTGAGGCAATGCCACTAGTTTGATGAGCACTAATCGTAGCATGAGAGCGAACAGACCAAAAATTTGGTCAATTAGCAGAAGAACTCTGATGAATCAATGCCCAAGAGCATGGATTTTGAAATATGGTTTTACAAAGAATCGTGGAACATTTAACCGGCACTTGCGAAATATTGCTGATTGGTCTACCCCTTGGAGGCTGATGCAAAGAGCTCTCAGAGGAGTCATAATTGATCGACTAGAATGCCATTCTAATCAAAAGATATGGATTGAAAAAGATTTAGCATCAAAGATACGTCATAGGATAATAGGCGCAATTTCTAGACAAAAATCAGTTATTGAGGTTGTAGAAACAAGAATTGGTAGTAAAAGTCAGTTGAGAAGTAAAGTAAAGAATTCAGAGATAGATAGATTGGTTGAAATTGCCTGCTATCGTTATCATGCGGCTATGAAAACAGCACCGCTATCTATGATTTTAGATGGCAGAATATCGGTTTGGTATACATTTTCAAGACTGGAGAAATCGAAATTCGATAAATTCCAATTACATCTAGCCCCCGACTTAGTTTGGTTTAGCGGAAATAGTTGCCATCTGATGCGGTTTACAGTCCAAGGAGTTTCTGACCCAGGGGATGACCGAATGTTAGAGAATATGGCAATGGTTACTTGGGCAGAAGGTAAACAAGGATTACCTTACAAAGCAGAGAGATTCATCGTTGAGAACTTATATTGGAGTCGAGGCAGGTGGAATCTCTGGAGTGAGAGAGCGAATTCTAAACTTGTAAACGATTCATCTAAAATGATTCTCAAAGACATGAATGCAATGATCGAATTGCATGACCGGCTTGGGAATTCTTGCGATTTATCTCAGATACCGTTGGCTGTTAGTAAGAGGGCTTGCAGAAATTGCGGACACAGGGATACATGCCCTGGTGGAGAGGACTTGGTTCGGGCAAGACTAGAGCAATCTGCTCTTGAGATGGCTAAGGCATCAAAGTTGTGAGACTAGATCTTCAAGCACAGCCTGAGGGTCGTTAGCTTTGGTCACTCCACTAGCAAGCAATACTCCTTCTGCCCCCAAAGCGATTGCTGTGGCAACATCCTGTCCATTTTTCACTCCGGCTCCACAAAGAACTCGAACATTTGGATTGACTTCCTTTACTGCTGCGACAGTGTCGCTAACAATAGTCGGGTCAGCAGTAGTTACCGATATGTCTCCTCCAATCAACTCTGGAGGTTCTACAGCGATGAAAGTCGGGCCAAGTTTGGCTAGTGCTCGAGCTTCAGTAACATCTGCTGCACAGGCACAGACCGGAAACCCTTCTGGCAGCATTGCCATTAATTTCTCGACATGTTCCAGAGATACCTTGTGCTCAGCGTGATTGATTATTGTTCCAGTTGCTCCTCTAGCAATTGCAGTTTCTGGTTCTAACCATCCAGTGTGCGAGCCTTGACCTACAGGGTCTAGGTGCTGCGACCAAACCTCTAGTCCATTGATCGAACTTACAGAGGACAAATCAAATGCGCTTGTGACAGCAACCATTCTGGCATTTGTATTTACATTAGCCATTTGTTCACCTAATCGGTCTGCTGCGCTAGCAAGTGCTGAAGTGTAGGTCTTGAAATTGACAACAACTAATGGTGCTTCCATAGCATAGCCAAAACATGCTTCCTTTTTGGAGACTGCGATTCAAAATGTACCTTCTGTCTGTATATGTCCACTTGGAACAACTTGTCGGTGTCCGACAATTACACCTGATAATTTAGCATTTTTACCGATAATAGCTCCTTCTCCAATTAGGCAATTTGTTATCGATGCACCTTCTTCGACCTGCGCTCCTTTCAACAACGTCGATTCCTTTACTTCTCCCAATACAACACAATCATCCTGAACCATAGAATTAACAGAATTGGTTAGTTTGCTCTGATGCCAAGACCCATTAGATGATGTTCCAGTATTGAACCGTCGTTCTTCTATACAACGCTTCACTCCTTCATGCCAACTGGTGGGAGTTCCTGCATCGATGAAGTAACCTTCAAACGGGAATCCTGCTAAACTTCCTTCTTCGGCAAGGACGGGGAAAACGTCTCTTTCGAGGCTGTGTTTCCCATGTGGCATTATGTCGAATACTTCCTCTTCAAGAATGTAAGAACCTGCATTAATTAGATTTGAGAATACTTCCTCAGCCTTCGGTTTTTCTTTGAACTGAGTTACAATATTCCTGTCATCAACTCCGACAATACCGAATCTAGTTGGGTCTTCGACTTCCCAAAGAGCTAGAGAACCTTTTACGTTCATTTGCGAATGCTGCTCAAGCATTGGTGCAACGTTTAGGGAAGAAACAATGTCACCGTTGAAGCAAGCAAACCGTCCTGACACTACATCTCTGCAGTTTCCTAATGCACCACCAGTTCCTAATGGCTTGTCTTCCGGAACAATTCTGACATCAAAATCGACATCAGCATTGCGGAAATATTCTTCGATCATATCGATTTTGTATCCTCCGGCAACAATCACTTCGTCAACAAGGTTGGAAGGTACTCCTTCAACAACTCTCTCTAGGAGAGTTGCATCCAACATTGGTAGAAGGGGTTTTGGAATGTCGTTAGTCCAAGGTCTTAGGCGTGAGCCAATACCTCCGGCAAGGACAACTACCTGCATGTACTTAGCGACCACAACATGCCTATTGAACACATCGTGAAATCGTCTTGTCTATATCGCATCATTCAAAGGGCGCCTTTTAGTCGGGGGGTTGGGGAGAAAGATGAATATCCACGAGTACCAAGGAAAAGCCTTGCTTAAAGCAGCAGGAGTTCCTGTTCTAGAAGGGGTCCATTGCACAAGCGTAAACGAGGCACTGGATGCCTATGACAAGTTAGGCTCGAAAGTTGTGGCTGTGAAAAGCCAAATTCATGCTGGCGGCCGAGGGAAAGGCACAATGTACAATCCTGAAAATCGCGAAGAAGTTATGCAAGGCGGTGTCAAAATTGCATTTTCACGTGAAGAAGTAGAGACTTATGCAAGCAATATACTTGGAAACGTGCTCGTCACAATTCAAACCGGAGATGAAGGTAAGATTGTAAATAATCTGTACATCGAATCCGGATGTGCAATTGCACATGAGTATTACCTCGCTCTGCTAGTAGATAGGGAGGATAAGACCGTACTAATCATGGCTTCAACAGAAGGTGGGATGGATATCGAAGATGTCGCTCACAACACTCCTGAGAAAATTCACAAAATCAACGTAGACCCTAATGCTGGTTTACTCGGGTTCCAAAAGAGAGATTTGGGAATGGCTCTAGGTCTATCCGGAAGTTCCCTCAAGTCCTTCTTCAAGATGTTAGGAAAAATGTATGATATGTTTGTGTCCAATGACTGTGCTATGGTCGAAATAAATCCACTAGTTCGAACCGAAGATGAAGAGATAGTTGCTCTTGATTCTAAAATCAGTTTTGATGAAAACGCTGAATTCCGTCACAAAGACTGGGGCGAAATGAGAGATCTATCTGAAGAAGAGGATGTTGAAATCCGTGCAAAAGAAACAGGGTTGTCATATGTCAAATTAGATGGTAACATCGGCTGTTTAGTCAACGGGGCCGGTTTAGCAATGGCCACAATGGATGTAATCAAATTGTACGGCGGAGAACCTGCTAATTTCTTAGATGTAGGTGGCGGTGCGGATGAAGAGCAAGTGAAGACTGCATTCTCAATCATACTCGAAGATCCTAATGTTAAAGGAATACTTGTCAATATATTTGGCGGAATTATGCGCTGCGATATTATTGCTAGAGGTGTTATTGGGGCAACTCAAGCACTAGGGTTAGACGTTCCACTAGTCGTGCGATTAGCCGGGACAAATGTGGATGAAGGAAAAGCCATTCTTGCAGCCTCTGACCTCAACATACATCCTGCTGATGATTTAGCAGACGGTGCAAAGAAAATAGTGTCTCTAATCGGAGGCGGTGAGTGAAATGGCTATTTGGATTGAAGAAGATGCTAAAGTATTGGTTCAAGGAATTACTGGTAAGCAAGGGATGTTCCATGCTGGCAAGATGGTTGAATATGGTACCAATCTAGTCGGTGGAGTGACTCCTGGCAAAGGAGGCCAAGAAGTTCTTGGCCTGCCGGTCTTCAACAGTATGGTTGAAGCTGTTAGAGAAACCGATGCTGATGCAACAGTAATCTATGTCCCACCTCCATTTGCAGGTGAAGCAATTATTGAAGCGGCAAACGCCTTTGAAACAGTAAAGGGAGAAGGAGTAATTGTTTGTATCACAGAAGGAATTCCAACATTAGACATGGTCAAGGCAGCAGCATATGTCGCTAATCGTGCAAATGTTAGATTGATTGGTCCAAATTGTCCTGGTATCATTACGCCAGGAGTAACAGGTGGCGCTAAATTAGGAATCATGCCGGGACACATTCATGCTAAGGGAAGAATCGGAATCGTATCTAAGTCTGGTACTTTGACTTACGAAGCAGTTGCTCAGACAATGAGTATCGATGAAGGACAATCTACCTGTATTGGGATTGGTGGAGATCCAGTCAACGGAACAGGATTCATCGAGTGTCTATCTGCTTTCGAGGCAGACCCTCAAACTGAAGCAATAGTAATGATTGGTGAAATCGGCGGTAATGCTGAACAAGAAGCGGCTGCTTGGGCTAAGGAGAACTGCTCAAAACCAATCGTCGGATTCGTGGCTGGAGCAACAGCTCCTCCCGGTAAGAGGATGGGACATGCAGGAGCAATAATTTCCGGTGGGAAGGGTACTGCTGAAGAAAAGTTTGCAGCATTCGAAGCCGCTGGAATTGCCTGTGCTCGTGATCCAAGCGAACTTGGACAAGTTCTGCTTGCAAGTTTGAAGGCTGCAGGTCTACGCTGAAACCGTTAAAGAATTACAATTATTGATTATTTCAATAATCTAAGTTTGCGAGTCAACAGTTGAGATTATTCTCAGTGCTCACTTTGGTGGTCCACGCTTAGGCCCGCCCGGTGGTCCACGCTTAGGCCCGCCCGGTGGTCCACGCTTAGGTCCGCCAGATGGTGGTCCACTTTTCTTTGGTGACCCTCCTCCGCTAGGTCCGCCTGAAGGTGGTCCACGCTTAGGTCCGCCCGGTGGTCCTCCACGTTTTGGTGGCCCTCCACGTTTTGGTGGTCCTCCGCCAGATGGTCCAGGTGGTCCTCCACGTTTTGGTGGTCCTCCGCCAGATGGTCCAGGTGGTCCTCCACGCTTTGGTGGCCCTCCGCCAGATGGTCCCGGTGGCCCTCCACGCTTTGGCGGTCCTCTTTCAACAGGTTCTTCCTCTTCTTCCTCTACGAACATAGCTCCACAGTGTGGGCATTCGTTATCGGATTCTTTGACTAATCCATCACAGACTTCACAAGCGAACATTTCTTCATCGCTTTCCACTTCTGTGGTTTCTTCTCCAGTTCCGATTTTTTCTACATTACCATCCTTGGAACGGAATAAATTGATTTCAACTGTAACATCAAGGCCCTTGAGTGCTACTTCGGTTGAAATAGCATGTTCGAAAGCTGTTGTTAGATCCTCGGGAGTATCTAGTACTCTTCCGTCATCTACGTAGGTGACATTAACTGATAGAATTCCATTTTCTGACTTGACTTGTGGAGTATCTACTGCAACTCCTCTCTTTCTAGCGACTCTTCTTACAGCGACTTCAGACATTCTTCTGTAAAGTGCATCATTGCCTGCCCCGTCATTGCCAGTACCGATGGCATTGGCTAAGAATTCAGCAGCGCTAGCATCATTGTCTGCACCTTTCAGGTGCGAAGGTAGTTCTCCGCCGATTGATGATAGTACATTTGCTGCAGATTCTTGATTCATCTGAAGCCATTGGCTTCTTCTTTCGTTCTTCACAGTTCTTTCTGCTTCTGCAATTCTGTTAACCATTGCATCAGTAGGTGATAGAGACGGATTATTCGATATTGACAGCCCACCGACTTGATTTTCTTGGTTGCCTAAGTTATTGTTGGGGCCAGCCCCGCTTGCCAGAGATGGACCCTTTGCAGCAGGTGGCATATCTCCTCTCGAACCTCCGATATTAGGTGGTGCTTGTCCGGGTAAAGGAGTGACGTTAGATGATGGAAGTACATTTGGAGGCAGTCCAGGGTTTGTCATTCCGTGAGGTGGCATACCCTGCTGAGGAATACCTTGCATGTTTTGTGCAATCTGACCCATGATGTCTGGCATTACACCAGGTGGTAGTCCCTGGCCAGGCATACCTTGATTCATATTCTGATTCATTACGGCCTCTCCGGAAACTACTCCGAAATTACGGCCACCGCTGACTTCTTGTCCGCCTAAACCAACGGAGCCAACTCCTGGCAGTCCGCCGGCTCTGCTCATCTCTTGACGTGCACCACATTCGGGACAGAATATGCTGTCATCAGGTATCTCTTCAACACAAGAGCCGCACTGCATTCCCATCCCCTCGTATATCGGCAGGGATTGTTTGGGATAAAGTCTTGCTTTGATTATACCAGTTTTTACGTCTGATGGTATCAGTTTATTTGGATTCAGAAAAGTCAGGTCGCCGTTACATAGACATCAATACCCCACAGGGTCAAAAACAGAAAGCGATTCCGAACATCTGAGGGGATTTGGTGGCTGTATTCATCAATGCTAAACTTGATGCGTTGCTAGAAGCAACATCGCGTTCATTTTACCCCACTCTCAAATATCTTCCAAAAAAGATACGTGGCCACATCGGACAACTGTATCTGTTAGCAAGAGTTGCAGATACAATAGCTGATTCAAAGCATGGTGAAACAGAAGTTTTAATGGAGATTTTGAAGCAATACAACGATGTCGCTCAAGGGCGTTCCTCGTACCTGCCCGATTTCTCAGAAATAGCCGGGATTCAAGAAAATGAAAACGAAGCGGAATTACTTCGAAATGTAGAGGAGGTTATAGCCGGTTTAACGGGCTGTGACGAAGTAGACCGTAAATTGATTCTAGAGTGTTTAGACATAATCGTAGAAGGGCAGATGCTTGATCTTCAGAGATTCGGTACCGCCAAAGAAGGAGGCAGCATTTCCGCTCTAAATTCAGAAGAGGAGTTAGATGATTATGCATACCGTGTGGCCGGTTCTGTTGGGGTATTTTGGAGTAAAATGTCTTTAACACATCTAATCAAATTACCAACCGGTAAAGAAGAAGAGTTCTTGCAGAAGGGCATCAGGTTTGGTAAAGCACTGCAGATGATTAACATTCTAAGGGACATACCAGAGGATCTAAGATTTGGAAGATGCTATCTTCCAGATGTTACTTTGGCCGAGCATGGTCTAATACCTGCAGACTTAATGGATTCAAACAATATCGATAAATTCCGTCCATTATACGATCAGTATCTAGATATTACGAACGAGCATCTTGAAGCAGCGGTGGATTATATCAAGATGCTTCCTGAAACGCAATTACGTCTCAAGGCATCTTGTATGTTACCTGTATTAATCGGGCAGAGAACTGTTACACTTCTAAGAACTGGAAATATATTAGATTCTAAAGAGAGAATTAAGGTCACAAGGGACGAAATAAAATCTTATGCTCGCAAATTATTGCGAGCTTTGATTATTCCAGGTGGAGTTCGTAGATTGCTAGAGAAAAACAAGGACAATTGAAATTATTACTTCAAAAGTAATAACTTCACTACCGTTTTATCAGTAATTGCTTACATTCATTAGTAGCCACTTTGTTAATTGAAATATAGATTTTCACTAGAGGATTAACCTGAGAATAGTTACTCGATTTACCAAATATATCCCTTCTCATCAAGCCGCCCGTAGGGCGTAAGGCAAATTACCCCCACACTGATAAGTGATGAATGAAACAGAGAGTATGAGCGACATGCTGGAACGCCGCAAACCACTCGATTTGTTGTTCCCTCTCAAGGGCGGAGCATCGAATGATGTTGGTGTCAGAAAAGAAGGCATGACTGCTGCTCAAAGACTCAGAGCCGCAGTCAACCTAACTGCGGATGCAGTAAAAGCGGTTAGTTTGACTGCTATGGAAGCACTTCGTGAAGGTGCAGCATTCATTGGGATTGTTGGGGAGCAAGATGAATTAATTGATCCTTTCAATCACTTGGATGCACCAATTTGGGCTAGAGACCCTCCTGCAGAATTACTGAAATTAGCATATTCTTACTGTGAAGAATTGACCATGCGTGAGGCTGGTAACTTCTACCACTCATTCAAGTATCTTCCAGAAGAGCAAAGGTCAGCTATGTGCGCAGTCTATGCGTTCTGCCGACGTGCTGATGATATCGCAGATGGCGACTGGCAAGACCGTTTCCCTGGTTCGCAAGGCGAAATGGACCCGGAGGCAGTTGCTTACCGTAAGGAACTTGAGAGTCTTCAGAACAAAGATACAATTTTGCAAGAAGACTTATACTTGGAAAAGATAACTCAACTGTTCTTTTTCCGAAAGAAACTTTCTACTTGTTACTCTCATACAAGCAGTACTGACCCAGTATTCCTCGCATTAAAGGACACAGTCAATCGTTACAATATTCCACGAAGCGTGTTTGATGATTTGATTACAGGCATGGAAGACGACTTGTACAATAACAGGTACCGTACATTCGATGAGTTGTACATCTACTGCTACCGAGTAGCATCTGTTGTCGGACTGATGTGCATTGAAATCTATGGTTATGACGACCCGCGAGCAAAGAAATTTGCAGAGTCTTGGGGCATTTTCATGCAATTGACCAATGTTTTACGAGATGTTGGTGAAGATATTCAGAGAAACAGAGTATACCTTCCGTTAGATGAACTTGAGGCGAATGGAATAAATGAGCCTGAATTGAACGGTGATGTCGTTTTGAATAAGACATGGGAACCATATGTTCACCACTATGCTAAGAGAGCCAGGACGTATCTAAATGAAGCAAAGCAATTGCTTCCATTACTACCTAGGCGTACAAGATACTCTCCAGCTGCAATGATCGCATTTTATGACAAGATTTTGAAACAGATCGAAAATCAACAAGGTGATGTTTTCACCAAGAGAGTCAAACTCAACAAGTTCCAAAAGTTGACTTTGGCAGCAGCAGTATATCTTCGTCATCGTTTCATACCAGGTTGGTTGAATCCAGTTTGGACTGGATTTTCAAAAATCGGACTATTACCTGATGTCTGAAAGGAGGGGTTAGGGTGGATGAACCATCCAATAGAAGGCTTAGTGCCTATTTTGCATGTGGAGTCACAATCGCTTTGTTAGAGCCATTGATTCTTCTTGCTATGGGCGATGATATTGCTGGTGCATTGTGGCCAATGGCTAATCGCTCATTGGATTGGACTTTCTTCCTTAGAGAATGGCGGACTGAGGCTTTTGCTTTGTCAATAATTTCTGTAGCCTTATCTTTCACCAGATCATCCAATAGTAGTGCTTGGGAGAAAACAATCTCTTCAGTACTTCTGGGTGTGACAATCGGCTTACTGCTAATATTTTCTTTGCTTAATTTAGCATATCTTAGAGACGCATTCTTGTTACTTCCTACAATTTATGGAATCATTATTTTGTGTACCGTTCTGATTGTCGGCGGCCTTCCTAACAATCCCTTCAGTAGCGAAAATAACACCAAAAACCGTAGTACTCATTTCTTATTCGTGATTCTTGCAGTTTGGTTAATCAGTCCTGGATTAACTGCAATGGCAGGTTTATCCCCCTCTCCTCCAGAACTAGATTTGGGCGATGGTAAGTATTCTGTGAGCACAACTATCCATGAATATCCTATGCCAGAAGAAGTATCCAGCATTCAAGGTGATTACGAAGAAGATGTCACCTTTTCTGTGTACCTGACATTACCTGATGGGCATGAAGCAGAAATGCCTCTTGCCATTATTCTTCATGGTTTTGCTAATCCATTTTTTGGATCATATGTTGATTGGGTTGAGACTATTTCATCTAGAGGGATTGCAGTTGCATTTGTTCAGTACCCATCAGATGTGATGCCACCTGGTTATGATACCTATGAGTTGCTTGAAAAAGATGGAATGTCCAATCACCCGTTCCATTTACCAAGAGCTGTTGCTATCGATGCCGCATTAGATTTCACTACAACGATTCTTCCGTCAAATGTTAATCCTAATCATTTGATGATAGGAGGGCATAGTCTCGGCGCAGGTTATGCATTACTAACTTTAGACTGGGCATTGGAGATGGGTTGGGGTAGTGAATCACTATTTCTCGACTTAGAAACTCCTTATGCTAGACCTGTACAGGAGAATTTGCAGATTAATCTCACAGGTTTGCCGGATGAGTTCATGGCACACGTAGTGATTAGTGAAGATGACATGAGCGTAAATGATTGCTTCGGAGTTTATCATCAAACACTGTTTGGAGAAGATGCACTATTCATTGAAGTGCCAAGCGATCGCTATGGCTTCCCAAGGCTTGTTGCAAGTCATTACTTACAAGCAACAGAAACTCATGACACTCTGGCTGACTGGGGATTCTATCGAAGAGTAGTCCACCAATCAGATTGGTTGGTTGCAAGAACTGATGGGAATGATAATTTGGCACAATCTGCGGCTAGTATGCTGCAAGATTCTCCCGAACTGCGCAATATGGGAGAGTGGTCAGATGGAACTGATGTCAAAGAGTTAGGCATCTGGAGCGATGCACTAAACAGTTCTAAATTCAAACATTGCAAATCATGGGAAGGGCCTTGATCACGAATTTCGTGTGAATGCCTGTATTCCTGTGATGTATCTTCCCAAAATCAAGTTGTGAATGTCGTGTGTACCTTCATAGGTTTTGACAGATTCAAGGTTTGCCATGTGCCTCATTACAGGGTATTCGTCTAGGATTCCATTTGCACCGTGAATGTCTCTTGCAACACGGGCAATTTCCAGTGCAATGTCAACATTGTTCATCTTAGCAAGACTGATCTGTTCGTTGAACCAGGTACCTTCGTCTTTCTTTCTTCCAAGATGATATGCAAGTAATTGTCCCTTAGTTATTTCACGTAGCATCCAAGCAAGTTTGTTCTGAATCAATTGATATGAAGCGATAGGTTCTCCGAACTGGATTCTAGATAAAGAGTAAGTCTTTGCAGAGTGGAAACAAGCCATAGCGGAACCTAGAGCTCCCCAAGATATTCCAAATCTAGCATTGTTGAGACACGAGAACGGACCTCTTAGGCCCTTAACATCAGGAAGCATGCGGTTCTTTGGGATTTTACAATCTTGGAATACTAGTTCACTAGTAACGCTCGCCTTCAATGAATGCTTACCTTTCATCTCCGGTGCAGTGAATCCTTCATCGTTCTTCTCAACGATGAATCCTCGAATGACACCATCTAATTTAGCCCAAACTACTGCTACATCAGCAATTGTTCCATTGGTAATCCACATCTTTGCTCCATTTAGCAAGTAATGGTCGCCCATATCTTCTGCCTTTGTGATCATATCTCCTGGATTTGATCCATAGTCTGGTTCAGTAAGTCCGAAGCAACCAATCCATTCGCCGGATGCCATCTTAGGCAGGTAGTACTCCTTCTGTTCCTCGCTACCAAAATCCCATATTGGGTACATTGCTAGTGACCCTTGTACACTTGCAAATGAACGAAGTCCAGAGTCTCCTCTCTCTAATTCTTGACAAATCAATCCGTATGCTACATACGACAGCCCTGGGCACCCATAGCCTTTCAGTGGCGCACCTAGTACGCCCATTTCGCCTAAGGCTACTCTCCATTCGTCAGGGAAAACTCCCTCTGCACAAGCATGTTCAATTTTCGGAAGAACTTCCTCATCAACCCATTCACGAACCATGTCGCGAATCATAATTTCGTCTTCGGTCAGAAGAGATTCGATGTCGTAGAAGTCTACACCTTCAAAGGGCTCCATGAACCACTGCGGTAGTATGAGCCTCATGAAGGTTAGGGGCTTATTGCTCACCTTTCTTGCTGCGATTAAATAGGCTAGCATATTTTCTTTGCAGCCAAGGACTATTCCAGTAAATCAGCCCAAGGAATACCCCTGGTACACACAATGCCACCAATAATATCAGGAAACCAGGAATTCCTCCATCGTTTTCTTCACTTGCAGGTTCGAATGAAACAATTCGACCTTGGCCAGTAACCAAGAAACCGGAATTTTCTGAATTTTCCCAAGCCATCGCATATCGGTCTCCACTAAGCAGTACGTCTTCTTCTGAAGCATTCTCATTAGAGAACATCAAGAAAGCCTCTTCGGAATACTGATTCCACCTCAGCATTCCTAAGGGAGCCATTGCTAACAGAGTTGAAGAATCTGTAGCGGGATTATCTGCAATTGTGTCTCCTTCATGATACTTAAGTCCAATTACTGCGCCGAGTGTTGTCTTAGTTGAATCGATGACGTCTATGTCGATGAAAGCCACCTTTTTGCCACTTGCAAATGCTGAACATGAATTCATAGTCGGGTCTTCGCAACTTAATCCAATCCATGTGTTAAATCTGCTATTAGATAACCAGGTGACAGTATCGCCTTGATCAACCACCGCTAAACCATCATTCAGTGTAGAGAATACACAGATGTTGTCGTTTTTCAAGCAAGCAATATCTGTAATTCTAGAAGATGCTTCATTATCTAGCATGGTAAATGTGTTAGCTCTGTACTTCCAGATTTGCCCATCCTCAGTTCCGAGGTAAGCATCGAGGCCAGCCGGTGTGAATTCTATTGAATTGATGTCCTTATCTGCGATAGAGGAAGCGCCTTCTGCTTCTCCCAAAGCGTGGTTTGTCGAATTATATCTTAGCACCGTTCCGGAATCTCCGACTAACAGGGCACTTTTACCGCCTGGGTGCCACGAAACAGAATTGATGTCAGATGTGGTTTCATTTTCTAATCTGATGTCTTTACTCTCATCATCTGCATCAGTAGCGGATATTACATGGGCATATCCTTCTGCACCGTAGATTAGTACAGTTTCACCATTAGGTGATAATTCGCCACCATTTATGCCGAGATCAAAATTCGCCAATCTTCTTTCAAGAGTAATGTCTACTGTGGCTTGAGGCTCGTCAACAGCACTAACTAGCGGCGTCAACATCAGGACACACAGCAAAATCGCCACTCTGCGCATACCACTCGGAGTGTGTATCTACCAAAAAGCCCCCGCTTTGAATACCCTTAACGAAGGTAGCCCTTATTTCCCCCATGGTTCTGGCACACACATGGAGCGATTCGAAGTCAAGCGTGGTCTGATAAAATCAATTGGCAATAATGCAGGTTTAGCCAAATTAGCAACAGAACATTTCAACGATGTTGAAGTCACAGCAGATGGAGTATTCAGTGCATCTTTTGGCATTCTAGTTTCTGTAACTGCAGAATACACTACCGATGGTAAACTTCAGGTTGATGTTGAGCAGATGAAAGGTGATGCATTATCTGATTTCCTAGAATCAGATGGTGGTCGAGAGCAAGCTATGCAATCTAGATCCAGATGGTCTACCTTTTTGGATAAAGCAACTGGCTATACTGGTAAGCAGCGCGGAGATAAAGCGAAGGAACAAGCAAAGAAGTTCTCAAAGGCACGCTCTGCAATAAAAATGGCTCACAAATCAATGGAAATTAGTTCTTCATTCTCGCAAGAAACAATAGATAAGGCTCATGAGATGATTGCCGAACTTGAAAACATGATCGAAGCAGGAAATGCTCCTTCAGAAGGCAAGGTAAAGAAACTCAACGATTTACTTTGAAAGGGGTGTATTCATGCAGGAACTTATCGAGAGATGCCCAAGGGTTGCTGAACTCGATGAAGAATCACTATCTCGTCTAAAGTTAATGATTGATGATGTTGATGAATCAGTAGGTATCAACCATTTGGTTGACTGCCTTGCTGACGGAACTTCTGCAGGCGGCGATGGAATAATCCGTTGTTACGTCGGTTTTGAGCCATCTGGTAAAGCCCACATTGGTTGGAAAGTACTCTCTTTACAACTAAAGAGAATGCTAGATGCCAATGCAAATGTGCTAATTTTCTTAGCAGATTGGCACGCTTGGGTAAACGACAAATTCAATGGTGTCATGGATGACATTCAGACAACTGCCCGATATATGGAGGATACATTTAGAGCATTGTTAGGAAATCCTCCTGAAGGGGATGGACCTGGTGAACTTAGATTTATTTGGGCATCTAGCATTATGGATTCCGGAGATTATTGGGCTAGAGTTCTAAGGTGCTCAAAGAACATGAGTTTAGCCAGAGTCAGGAGAACTTTCTCAATCATGGGTCGAGGTGAGGATTCATCGGATGGTGATTTGTCCAAGTTCTTCTATCCTGCTTTGCAAGCTGCAGACATATTCGAGATGGATATCGATGTAGCCATAGGGGGAATGGACCAACGTAAAGCACACATGTACATGCGTGATGTTGCAGATCGTTGGGGGTGGGGGAAAGCCACTTGTCTTCATACTCCAATCATTTCAGGTTTGAAATCCTCCGGTGCTAGAATGGAATCATTCGATCACAAGATGAGTAAGTCTGATCCAAACGGTGCAATTCTTCTACATGATGACGAAAAGAAATTAGCCAAGAAAATGCGCAAGGCGTATCTTGACCCAGAACAATCAGATTCGCCAGTTTATGAGTTGATTGAACACATTATTCTTCCAGAATTCGGAGAAGTAGTGGTAACTCCGAAGCCCGAATTTGGTGAACCAAGTACTTGGACAGATCTTGAATCTTTCAAGGCGGCAGTAGCAGATGGAACTCTCCATCCATTCGATGCCAAAATGGGTGTGGCAGCGGGTGTTTCCCGCGGCCTTTCAGTCGTTGCAGAATACTTTGAAGCCAATCCAGACACTCTAGAGCGCGTGAATCAACTCACACGGTGATTAGACAAGGTTCATCAACGAGTTTTAGGTGGGGCAACCAACCCCCAAGGGGGTTGGGTGATTATTATGCCAAACATCGTAGTTCTTGTGAAGCGTGTCCCGGATACAAATGCCAGAATCGTAGTAAGCGGCGATAGAGTCGATCTTTCTGCTGTAAAGTGGGTAATTAGCCCATATGACGAATTCGCTATTGAAACAGCTCTTCAGCACAAAGAAGCAGTAGGTGGAAGCGTCACTGCTCTGACATTAGGTCCATCAGAGTCCGATAAGATATTGAAGGATGCCAAGGCAATTGGCGTTGATGAAATCGTAAGAGTTTGGGATGATTCATGGTCAGAAATGGATTCTAACAGCGTCCAGTCTGCACTGGCTCAGGCTATTACAAATCTTGGCGCAGAAGTCGTTTACTGCGGTAAGACATCTGCAGATACAGGGGCGGGTTCAACCGGTCCTGGAGTTGCAGAGCGCCTAGGATGGGCAAGCGTTTCAAACATCATCGATGCCAAGTTTGATGCAGGCATTACGGTAACTTCTCCGGTTGAAAACGGTTCTGCAATCGTTTCAGTTTCAGGTAATGCAGTTATTTCTTGCGATAAAGGAAATCTGAAAGTCCGGAAACCAAATGTCAAGGGAATTATGATGGCAAAAAGAGCCCAGGTCAATGTCGTTACTGCAGATGCACCAGCATCTAGCGTGACAATTGTCTCACAAACTCCACCACCAGCAAAACCTGCTGGAAAGAAGTACGAAGGAGGCTCTTCTGCAGAAGAAGTCGCTAAACTACTAAGAGAGGAAGCAAACGTAATTTGAGGTGAATGAAATGTCAGAGAGCATAATTATCGCAGAAACAAGCAAAGGATCAATTGCACCAGTAACCGCTGAACTAGTAAGTGCAGCATTAGCATTAGGTACCTCGCCAACAGTTGTTGTACCATGTACAGATGCATCTGTTGCTGATGGTGCAGGATATGAAGGCGCAACTCGCACAATCGCAGTCAAGGGTGCATGCTTCGAAAACTATGACGCTTCTTCTTGGGCTGCAGCAATTGATGCTGCGGCACCTTCTGGAATCATAATTGCAGCAGCAACTCCACAATCAAAGGATGTTGCAGCAAGAATAGCGGCACGCAGAGGATTGTCAATCGTCCAAGACGTAGTGGCCATCGACGGAATGAACCTAACAAGTCCAATTTATTCTGGAAAAGCAATGCAGACAGTAGCATTGTCCGGGGATGCAGCAATTTCTGTAAGAGCAAATGTATTCCCAGCGGCGAGTTCCAACTCAGCAAACGTTTCAGTTGTTGACCAATCAGGCGATGTTGGAACCGCAGTTCAGGAAATCATTGCTAGAGCATCAGCTCGTTTGGATGTCTCAGAAGCAAACATCATTATTTCTGGAGGAAGAGGAATGGGAACTCCTGAGAACTTCTCTCATCTTGAGAAAATCGCAGATGTATTAGGTGCAGCAGTAGGTGCGTCTCGTGCAGCAGTAGACACTTGGGAATCAATTCCACATTCAATGCAAGTTGGTCAAACCGGTAAGACCGTTAACCCTAACTTATACATCGCAGTAGGCATTTCTGGAGCAATTCAACATCTTGCTGGAATGAGGTCTTCTAAGTACATCGTTGCAGTTAACAAAGATGCAGATGCACCAATTTTTGCTCATGCTGATTACGGGATTGTAGCGACTTGGGAAGAAACACTTCCAGTTCTAGAATCTGCACTTGCATCGATGATGTCTTGATCAGAGCCAAGCACCACGGCCACGAAAACCGTCGTTTAAGAATGGATTGTTTCTCTTTTCCTCACCTATTGTGGTTAATGGGCCATGGCCAGGGTGGACTACAGTGTCGCCATCCAATGGCCATAATCTTTCACGAATCATTCTCAGAAGCAGGTCAAGGTCACCACCTGAATTAGGAAGATCAGTTCTACCAATTGAACCCTGGAATAACGTGTCTCCAGCAAATAGGTGATCAGGTCCATCATCTACTACCAAGCGAAGGCAACACCCTCCAAGTGTGTGGCCAGGGGTATGAATGATTTCGAAAATCATTCCACCGAAATCATGTTTCTCTCCATTCTCCCAAGTATTCTCTGCTACAGCAGGCTCAGGGATTGAAAAGCCCCACCTTTTACCTGAATTCTGTGCAAGACTCTGTAAGAAGAAGTCATCCTTGTGCAACCACCATTCTAGCCCATAATGTTCTTTGAAGAAAGGTATGTGGCCACTATGATCGAAATGTGCATGAGTATTGATCAATGCGACGACTTTTCTTTCACCATCATATGATCCAATTTCATCATCAGGAGAGCCGATTCCTGAATCAATCCATTGAATGATTCTATCAGAATCTCCTCCCCCATCAATAATGACTGTTTCACCATTAGTGGTATTGGTTACGACACTACATCTCTGTTGTAGTGCAGTGACAAAGAAATGGCAGATGTTGGGGGACGAAACCATTCACTCAATCCTCACGTCTATAGAGTCTGAAGACCATCTTCCGTCACTATCCTTTATCCTTAATTCTAGTCGATGTCCGCCTTTATTCAGTCGTACTCTGACTACTGGCGTGCTGGCTACTTCCTTTCCACTATCGTCAACCCAAGACCAAGATATGATTCTCTCTTGAGGGTCTCTTGTCCCACTTCCATCAAGGGTAACGATTGCGGTACCATCTTCATCAGCAACCAAAGACTGATCGCCTCCGGCATCTGGAGATGGAGCAATAATTTCTTCAGCATCCAAAGATAATGCTAGCATTAGGTCATCGTGGTCTTCAGTAGCCACTTCATTCACGATTTCATCATTTAATGCATCGAGGAGATCCGATTCATCAGCCATCTCTGATTGGGTTATACCAGCCAATTCTTCGATTGAGACATCATCGCCGTAGATATCTTCTGCACTAACTTCGATTACAGGTGCTTCTCCCCAATCATCAATTGCAGTTTTTTCTTCGATTAGTGATACAGGTTCTGCGGTAGAATCAATCAATACAACTGGCTCAGGGTCTGTGTAATCATTCTGGTCGCTGCCTGCTATTAGAACAGCACTACCATCATCATTTGATGACAGGTATTCTACCATTCCTTGGGTTTCAACCGACCATTGTGAACCATCTTTGGTAACTTTGTGCAATTGAAACCACGAACCAACTAATACATGGTCTCCTTTGTTAATCAAAATGTGTGCAGGATGATGTAACTCAGCTACAACTTCGCTTTCGTACATCACTCCCCCCATATCCAGTCCCATCCACGGGCCGTCTATTGATACGACTCTTTTGTTGACATCAATTCGGTTTTCTAGATTTCCAGAATTCCAATATTCGATTTCCAGAGCTTCTTCTTCACCTGGTACAAGGCCGTGTCCTTCACGTGCTACAACTAGAATTTCTCCATGCCAGCCTATTGCAGTAATGCGCTCTCCAACTTCTCCTCTAGCTGGCCTTTCCCATGTCTTTTCGCCATTAAGTGAGTAGGTGTATACGTTGCCAGATTCAGTAGCGATGGCCAATTGCTTGCCCAACTTTGCAAATAGCACAGACGATACATCGATTGGAGTTGAGTGGCCTTTTGAATTCAGTAAATGAGCTCTCCCTAGACCATCTAACGCAACAGCGTAATCCTCGTTTCCAAAAATTGAATCAATGCCAGTTTCATGCTTTTGAGATACGAGCTCTTCTCCATCTCTAATAATTTGAATACCTTCACTAGTTCCTACTATCAAATCACCATATGGGAACTCGAAGAGTCCGGTGATTGTGGAAGTTTTGAATTCCTTAGTTCCGATTTTTAAGACACCGTCTGATTGGCCATAAGCCAGGTTTTTACCACTAGATACGGCAGTAATCCTTGCAGTTGCATCGAACTTACTTACCACCGGTACCGTTAGCGCCATATTGGTGTCAGCAAAGCCATCATTCATGATACCCATGCTTCCAAGTTTTTCATACAAGGGTACAAACTAGGTTCTCTGATATGCTTTGAAAGGTCTTCAATTTCGGAATCGATCCATCCACAAAGCGGTTCTAATGTGGATAGGGGGACTGTTTTCACATCCGATTCACGTCTCGTCACTAACTTTTCTCCTTCTTCAGCGGAAATACCGACTACACCCCATGGATGTCTCCACCTTTTTTCTCCAATTGGGTTTTTGACAACAGACCTTCGACCAAGGAATGGGTCCCACTTTCTGAGAATGTCAAGATAATCTTCATCGCAATCATCAACAGGAACTAGGCGTGAACCCCTTCTCATAATCAAAAATGCTGACAGCATTGTCCTTTCATCAACGACTTTGCATAATACGTCGCCTTGAACGCCAGGCGGCAATCCACCAGCGGAAACTATCCTATCTCCAAGTAACCAAACTCTCTCTGGCTCTAGAACTAACCTAACCCACATGTCCGGTTTTGTTAGATTGACCGATAAGGAACTATCTAAGTTACACATTGCAGCACCGATTTCTCCGCTATATCCTTGGGAACTGTATTTCCCCTTAGGGCCAACTCGCTTTGTACGAACACCAAAGGTTCTCTTCTCCCCAAATCTAGGGTCTGTTTCTAGTATTGCTTTTGCCACAATCTCGGGTGATGTTGTATCTGCTATTACTTCGGCAGGATCCACTGCGACGACTCCTAAAACATGTGATAAGAGGTCATCTACTGCCTCTTTTTGACCATCACTGGTAACTACTTCCATACTTTTAATTCTATCTTGAATTAATGAAATGTTAGCATTTACTGCTAAAGATTCCATATTATTGGAAAGAGCTCTTTGGAATTGACGACGAACTACTCGACTTTTCAACCCGAGTTCTCCATAGCGAAGGATCCATGCTTTCTGCATAATCTACCTCATTCATCATTATGGAGTTCAATCGTTCCCTCAGGCTCTTGATTGACTATTTTGGCAGTATCGTTTCTTGCAGCCTCTAGTTCATCAAGATATTCTTGGGTAACATCACCTGTGACATATTCTCCATTGAAACAACTTGTGTCCCATGACTGTTCACCATTGATGCTTGTAACTTCGACTAAGTCTTCAAGAGTCTGATAAAACAGTCTATCGGCGCCAATAGTTTCTCCGATTTCATCTACAGTCTTACCATTGGCGATGAATTCAGTAACGGCAGGCATGTCAATTCCGTACACATTTGGATGCCTGACAGGAGGTGCCGCAGATGCGAAGTAAACTTTCTTAGCACCGACTTCCCTTGCCATCTCAACGATTTGAGCAGAAGTAGTTCCTCTAACAATTGAGTCATCTACCAATAGTACACTTTTCCCAGAAAACTCGTGAGGGATAGCATTGAGTTTACGTCTGACAGACTTTTTCCTCATCGCTTGACCTGGCATGATGAAAGTGCGTCCAATGTACCGGTTTTTGACAAACCCTTCTCTATACTCGACTCCCAATGCTCCAGCCATTTGTAGAGCCGCATATCTTCCCGAATCTGGCACTGGTATGACTGCGTCAATATCGTGATCGGGAAATTGCTCCAGTATTCTTTCAGCGAGTCTCTGTCCTTGATTCAATCGTGCCTGATAAACAGAGATTCCATCGATAATCGAATCTGGCCTCGAGAAGTATACATGTTCGAAGATACAAGGCGAGTGGTGGGTTTCAGCAGCACATTGTTTCGAGATTAATTGACCTGTAGAGGTGATGAATACCGCTTCACCAGGATCTATGTCTCTTACAACGTCGAATCCAAGGGCATGGATTGCTACAGATTCGCTCGCAACTACCCATTCTGTTTCTCCATCAATCTCTCTCTTTCCAAAAATCAGTGGTCTGATTCCGTTAGGGTCTCTGAATGCTAGGATTCCATAGCCAGAAATTAGCGACACACATGCATAACCGCCAGTTATCTGGTCATGTAATGCGGAAACAGCTGAAAAAATTGTGTTGACATCGACATGTAATTCTCCATCAATGTCGACATTATGAGTTCTGGCATGGAGTTCCATTGCCAATAAGTTGAGTAGTAATTCAGAGTCTGATGTCGTATTAACATGCCTTCTGTGCTTACTTGTGAGGAGTTTTTTCACTTCTTTGGCATTAGTTAAGTTGCCATTGTGTGCTAGAGATATTCCGAATGGGTAGTTCACATAGAACGGCTGGGCTTCTGCTGCTGAAGATGATCCTGCGGTAGGATACCTTACATGCCCAATTCCAATGGAGCCAAGCAGGTTTTGCATGTGCCTCTTGAAGAATACGTCTTTGACCAATCCGTTAGATTTACGCAGGTGGTATTTGCCTTCATGCTCAGTCATGATTCCTGCAGCATCTTGGCCTCTGTGCTGTAGTACAGTAAGCCCGTCATGCAGCAATTGATTGATGTGGTAGCCGCGACGACCCACGAGACCTATTATGCCGCACATGTGTCTCGCCTATACCGTTCGAATAGTAGGGGCTTTACAGGCCTTTCCTAAGGAAGAGGCTAGTTTCAGGGGCGGTGAGTCTTCTTAGACCAATTGAAAGAACGGATCTTAGCTGTAGCGCCATATCCGCAGGATGCACATGTGCTCTTTTGCTTGTGGTAAGCGTTGCGGCCGCACCTGCGACAGCGTAAATGGGTGGTCTTCTGCCTCTTACCCATTGATGGAGTACCCTTGGACATGATATCACCTAACGGCTGGGCCACCGGCCCTCCCTTTATCAAACCGACGGAGAGTACGAATTATTCTTCTTCCTCAAATAGTACTCTTCGTTTACGTCCTGTAATCATGGCAAATGTGGTCCCAATGGCTAGCATGCTAGCCAGTAGCATTGCTGTACTGCTGACCATTAGGCGGACGATATTGGATAGCATTTGCGCTCTCATCCCACTATTGTCTTCGAGCAGTAAGTCATCGTACGAGACTAAAGACCAAGAGATTAGAACCCCAATTCCGACAGCAAACATCATGCCTACGAAAGGTGCTAATGGTCTATGCCTGGAGTCTGCGTAAAAGAATAAGTTACCCATTAACAATAATCCCGTTAATACGTAGGATGTAAGGAGAGCATTTCCAAATCGTTTGAATGAATCAGGATGGATATCATCGCCCAATGAAATATCAATTGCGACTATTACTAGTATAGGTAATGCTGCAGCCAGGCTTAGCAATTTCCAAGGTGAACCAGTATTACTCATTCTTCCTCGCCTCCTATGTGGGCTGATGCCAGTTTTACTACGTGTTTGATTTCTTCATCACTAGGTGGTAGAGAGTTTTCAGGTAGCGGTAGTGATTTCTCATACATCCATATTACTATGGCAAATGCACCGATTGCAAGTATAACTCCAGTAATCGTGCCAATTATATCAGCTGCTGCAAGCCAAAGATAGTCTCTAAATTCTTCAGCACTAGTAAGGTAACCGTCGAATATTATTGCAACTAGGGTCACACCTGCCATGATGACAGAAAGTCCTGCTAATTTGACGGCTTCACCAACTCGGTTATCTCCGAAGCTGATCAATGCTAGAGAGGCTGCAGAGCATAGGGATGTTGAGAAGATTAGGAATGTGGGCCAGAATACTATCCAATAGGGGTTGATATTTCCATCTCGCCAAAGCGGTGTAAAATTATACCAATGCATAAGGCAGAAAATCGCTATGGATATTATGACTGCAAATATTCCACTCCATCTTGCAGTGCTATCCAATTTACCAACTGGTACATTTCCTCCAAATACCATTCCATGTATGCCGTATGCCAATAGCAGTGTCGGGGCGAGTATAGACAGTAACAGGTGTCCAGCTGCAGTAGAATCAGAAGAAGGGACCGTCCAAGATGAAATTAGTACTAGTATGAATCCAGAAGTTGAAAGGATTTTACCTAGGTTTTTTGATTTGTCACTGAGAATTAGCCACAGTCCAATCGGCACCAAAAGTAGAGGAATCCAAAACCAAATGGCCGCCTCTACCATAGAATCCATGGCGGGACGGCGACACCGCGATTTATGAACATCACCGGTAATCTTGCCCTCAGTGGGCTGTTTCGGCTTTTTGTCCATTCCGTCACCACTAAATAGAGGACTCTTGTGGGCCGAATGCTCAAGGTGAGACTATGGTAAAGATGCCACGACAGGTTAAACGTTACAGCCCAAGTGCTGGTAAGCACACCATGCACACCATAGAGCGCGTAAAGAAGAGGCGCGCTAGTGAACTAAAATGGGGTCAGAGACGCTTCCGCCGTGTTATGGCTGGATACCGTGGTTTCCCACGTCCAAAACCTGATGGTCGCGAAAAACCGACCAAGAGAGTAAACATCCTATTCCGTTGTACTGAAACTGGAAAAGCACACTATGCTCCGTGCCAGCGTGCTAAGAAGTTTGAACTGGTTGACAACTGAGGTGAATAAAATGGCTGCTAATTTCCTAAAAGTTTCATGTCGTGACTGCTCCAATGAGAGCATTATCTTCTCCCGTGCTACAACTGCAATTTCATGTGCAGTCTGTGGCGCTACTCTGACAAACCCGGCTGGCGGCAAAGCTCAGTTAGTCGGCTGCAATGTTGTAGAGTCACTTGAGTGAATGGAGGCTTAGACCTCCATGGCAAAAAATCTCATCGAAGGCGGACCTTCTGAAGGCGAACTAGTCGTCGCTGTCGTTCGTGAAGTAAAACAGAACGGCGCATATGTCGATATTGATGAGTACGATGGCATTGAAGGATTCATTTTCATTGGAGAAATCGCAAGTGGCTGGGTCAAGAACATCCGTGCCTTTGTTCGTCCAGGACAGCGTTTGATCTGTAAAGTTCTACGCACACGCAAGGATAACAAGTCTCTTGAATTATCTCTAAAGTCTGTTAGTGAAGAAAGAAAGAGAGATCGTCTTGCTCAGTGGAAAAATGAAGAAAGAGCAAAGCAACTTCTGAAAGTACTTGCAGAACAAGTTGGTTGGTCAGAGGATGAACTAGCAGAAACTCAAATGGAATTAACAGAGTCGTATGCCACTCTTTACGGGGCATTCGAAGAAGCAGCCAAGACCCCAGAGTCATTAGAAGAAGTAGGGTTTGAAGGTGACTGGATTGCTGCATTCATAGAAATAGCAGTCAAGAATATTATTCCAGATACTGTTGAGATTCGTGGTCGTTTCGTTTTGAACGTAGACCAAGCTGAAGGTATTGAAGTAATTAGAGAGGCATTACTTGCTGCAGAGAACATATCTGATGAAGAGTCAGAATTGATTGTTACTTGCCACTATGACGGAGCACCTTCCTATAGAATCGATTTGAAGGCTCCAGATTTCAAGACCGCTGAAGAAGGATGGGACAATGCAACAACTGCTTGCATCGATATCGTCCAAAATGCAGGTGGTTCTGCAGAAGCAGAGAGGGATTGACATGGCTCGCCAACAAATGCAGAAATGCAATGATTGTGGCGCTCACAGCCTTTCGACCACCTGTCCAAAGTGCGGCGGCGTTGCTCAAGCAGCAGCCCCAATGAAGTGGTCTCCTGAAGATAAGAGGGCTCACCTTCGAAGAAAGTTGGATGGAGTTGAAGAAGACGGGTGGGCGAACTCACTCCCAACTTTGGCCTCTGGCGAAGAAGAATGATGCCAATCATTATACCGCGTCAAAATACGCTGTTTGTTTCATGGGTGCACTCATCGACTGGATTTCGCAGCCCTCAACGGCAGGCGGCCTACTATTGGTTGCCATGCCAGGGGTTGGCGATGTCGGTAAGTTGGCAATAGACGCAGTTAACTCTGAACTTGATGCTGAACCTGTTGCTAGAGTTTTGCATCCAGCATTACCTCCGCTAGCTAAATTGGATGATGATGGTTTACTAGTTCCTCCACACATCCTTCTTTCTAGGGTACAAATCGATGGTAGAGATGTATTCACGTTGACGGGGGATGCTCAACCAATGACTCCAGAAGGTCAGTTTGAGATGGCAACTGCAGTCCTCGAATTATTCGAAGGTGGAGAAGCACTAGTTTTGGCAGGAATGTCAGCACAAGCAGATCGGAAAGACATTTTCACAATCACCAGTTCCTCTTCTTACAGGATTGAATTGGAATCTATGGGGATAGATGTTCGTAGAGATGAACCTGCAGCAGGAGTAATCGGAATGGCTGCATTAATCACAGCATTAGGCCCTGTAAAGCAAGTAAAGACATCTTGTACTATTGCTACTACAGTTGGTAATTCAGCAGACCCTGTGGCTGCTCAGTTACTTCTCGAAACAATCAGAAAATGGTGGAGTCTACCACTACCCGTGCCAATAGATGCTACTCAGAGATTGGCTGACAAATTGAAAGAGATGCATCCTGAGAAGGCTGAAGATCTGATTTCAGGGTTATCTGAGTCTCCAGATTCAATTTACATGTGATTAGCCGCCAGAGCTGACAATTGTCAGGTCTAGTGATACATCGGAGTTGAGAACAGTTGTATGTGGCAGTACCACATCTTCATGACTTACAATTACAGTTGATGGATGAATCCCGATTTTATCTAGGGCTTGTTTGACAGTTGAACCAGTCTCCAATTCAATTGAATGGTCATGCCCGTGTCCCTTCAATGCGACTTTCATCATGCCACCCCAGTGACATCACTCTTATGACGGTCTTGCAGGTGGGCGAGATACAAGCCGAGATCGCATAGCCTGGTATTGCGGTGGATTCGAAATCCACTGTCCCTTGGACGCGGGAGTTCAAATCCCCCTCTCGGCGCCTA
>Ga0233444_10001552_pt1 | contig 25935 bp, 21 predicted proteins | sample SI_124_October20_6_FD_182792 | JGI IMG/M metagenome (GOLD analysis project Ga0233444, IMG submission 182792) | Seawater microbial communities from Saanich Inlet, British Columbia, Canada - SI_124_October2016_10_MG | ecosystem: Environmental > Aquatic > Marine > Inlet | place: Canada: British... | reverse complement strand
TTCAGAAGATGAAGAAGTTATTAAGCTAATTGGTGAAAATGGACTAAAAATTAATTCATTTTCTAACTTTTCTGTTGATATAATAATATGCGCAGGATACAAACCAATTATAGAAAAAAAGTATACTCAAAAGTATAATATTTTAAATATTCACTACTCCCTACTTCCTAGATACAGAGGTTTACACGCAATTCCTTGGGCTATAATAAACGGTGAAAATAAGTTAGGATGGACATTACATCAAGTAAATGAATTTATTGATGATGGTTCAATTATTCATCAAAAATCATATTTAAATGATCATAAGTCATCTGCAACTTTTTACATGAAAAAAATAAACGATGATGTTGAAAAAAACTTAGCATTAGTTCTTAAACAATATTTAAATAAAAAGATAGTTCCAATAATCCAAGATTTTTCTAATGCCACATGGGTTGCAAAAAGAAAACAACATCACAATTTCATTAATTTTGAAAAAGGTTTCGAATACTGTAGAAGACTACAAAGAGTATTACAAACTCCGTATCCTAATCCAATAATTGATTACAGAAATGATGTTTTTGCTGTGACTAAGTTGACTTTTGAAAAAAGAAATTCATCTTGTGAAAATTCAAGAATACTTAATGTAGATAAAAATGGGGTATGGGTAGGTTGTCCGGATGGTTATATTTTACTTTTACAAATAAAAGATTTGGTTGGTAATAGGATCTCTTATTCACATTTTATTGTAGGAACATATATTAATGTATAAAGTAATTAAATATATACCTAGATATTTAAATTCCTGGAATGATTTAGTCGAAAATTCGAAAAATAGCACATTTCTTTTAAATAGAAATTTTATAGATTATCATAAAGATCAATTCCTTGATTTCTCTTTAGTAGTTATTGACAAAAAGAATAAAATGGTAGCTTGTATGGCAGCAAATTATTTGAATAATAGGGAAATTGAGAGTCACTCAGGGTTAAGTTATGGGGGGGTTATTTTCAGAAAAGATGTAACATTAAATAATTCTTTGATTATTGTTAAATTAATATTAAAAATGCTATTAAATGTTGGGATTAAAAATTTACATTTAAAATTATTACCTGATTTTTATTCAAAGCACCCATCTCAAGAAATTGATTATGCTTTATTTTTATTAAAATCAAAATTAACCAGAACAGATACTTCACTTGTAATTAATCTATCTGATAAACTGAATTTTCAAAATCGCAGGATAAGAAGCATAAATAAATCAGATAAATATAATTTTTTGATAAAATCTAATGATAATTTTTCTGATTTTTGGAACAAGGTTTTAATTCCAAACTTACAAGAAAGATTTGACGTAAGTCCTGTACATTCACTTGAAGAGATTGTATTTTTAAAAAATTTTTTTCCTGAAAATATAATTCAATTTAATATTTATCATAAAGGTGTTATTGTTGCTGGAACAACGATTTTTAAAACAAAAAATGTTGCACATATACAATATATTTCATCTAATGATTTTGGAAGATCTTCTGGTGCCTTAGATTTCTTATTTGAAAAATTGATTAATACTTATTATAATGAAATGTCTTTTTTTGATTTTGGAATATGTAATGAGAATAATGGTCTTCAAATTAATCATGGTTTATTAAACTGGAAAGAAAGTTTTGGTGCTAGAACTTTTGTTAATAAATTTCACATTGTCGACTGTAATAATCATGTATTATTAAATTCTGTAATTAATGAAAATTAAATTTCTTGATTTAAGTATTATAAATTCAAAATATGACTTTATTAATGTTTACAATAAGGTATTTAAATCTAATTGGTATATAAAAGGTAGTGAATGTTCAAAATTTGAACATGACTTTGCAAAATTTTGTGGTGTAAAATACTGTGTTGGTGTTGCTAATGGATTAGATGCTTTATCGTTAATTTTTAAAGCCTATATAGAATTAGGGATATTGAATGAAGGTGATGAGATTCTAGTTCCAGCAAATACCTATATAGCTAGTATTTTGTCAATCGTAAACAATAAACTTAAACCTGTTTTAATAGAGCCCAATGAAAACACCTTTAATATTGATGATGAGAACGCATTTGTTAATAGAATTTCTCAAAGGACTAAAGGAATAATGCCGGTTCATCTTTATGGTCAGGTAACTGATATGTCTGTTATAACTAGAATTGCTAAGGAACACGATTTGTTAATAATAGAGGATGCTGCTCAAGCGCATGGAGCTTTTTATGATTCGGCTAGATGTGGAAATTTAGGACATGCTGCTGGATTCTCTTTTTATCCAGGAAAAAATTTAGGAGCATTTGGAGATGCAGGCGGAGTAACAACAAATAATGAAGTATTGGCAAATACAATTAGAATTATTGCTAATTATGGATCAGAAAAGAAATATTTTAATTCATACAAAGGATTAAATAGTAGATTAGACGAACTTCAAGCTGCTTTTCTGAATGAAAAATTAAATCATCTAGATCAAGAAAACATAAAAAGAATAGAAATTGCTAAATTTTATTCAAAATCTATTGTTAACCCTAAAATTGTTTTGCCAATTTGGAATCAAAAAGAAAGAAATCATGTCTTCCATTTATATGTTATTCGTTGTAATAAAAGAAATGAATTACAAAAATATCTTTATGACAATGGGATAGAAACAGTTATTCATTATCCAATACCCCCACATAAACAAAAAGCATTTATGGAATGGAACCATTTATCATTTCAAATTACTGAAGATATTCATAAAGAAGTTCTTAGTATCCCTTTATATCCAGGATTAACAAAGAAAGATCAAAGTGAGATTATAAAAGTTTTAAATCTTTTTTAAAATGAGCTCGCCTTTAGTTTCTTTCTGTGTATGTACTTATAATCAAGAAAATTTCATCTCTCAAGCTATAGACGGAGCATTATGTCAAATTTATGATAATATTGAAATAATAATTTCTGATGATTGCTCTACTGATAAAACATGGGAAGTTATTAATGAAAAAATTAAAAATATAAATTCAAAAAATATAATACTAAATAGGAATAAATCTAATTTAGGTTTGACAAGTCATATGAACAAAATATATTATGAACTAAGTAAGGGTGATTATGTAATTATTGCAGCTGGTGACGATGTTTCAATACCGCTAAGGACTAAAATTTCTATAAAATTTCTTGAAAAAAATAATCAAGTATGTGCTTTAAGTTCAAACTTGGATTTTATTGATTCAAATTCAAATTCTAATCCATATTTTTCATATAATTCCGTGAAGGAAGATGTAATATTTGACTTAAAATTTTATTTATCAAAAGATTATAAACACATAAATGGTGCTAGTAGAGTTGTTACTAGGGAATTAATTGAAGCTTTTCCAAAGCTTAGTGAGGATTGTCCAGGAGAAGATACTCCTTTTTTATTAAGAGCTTTTATGTTTGGTAAGGTAGCTCAATTAAAAGATAGTTTAGTGAGATATAGGCGGCATGAAAATAATCTTAGTTCACAAATCAATCTTTCTAAAATTGATAGGTCATTATTTTACGACCAATATTATTCTGATATTTCTTTTGCACTAAAAAAGTATATAAATGAGTTTCAGTTTAAACAAATAGTTGAAAATTTTAAGAAAAAAAATAATCTAAAGAATTCAACTTCTCTAATAAATAAAATCGTAATAAAATCTTATTTATTATTACTAAAATTGATTTTTTCTAAAAATACTTTTAATATTTTACTTAAAAGAAATCCATCAATTAAGGACATTTTCACTCAGTATTTTAATTCTAAAAGAGCACAGAACAAGGTAATTAAAATTGGAGGTTCTACTTGGAGTCATAACTTTGGAGATTCTTTAAATTCTTCTTTGTTAAGAGAATTAGTAGGTGAAAATTTTTATGAATCATTTCTCTTTCAGAATGAAAAAGAAGAACTTTTAATGATAGGAAGTGTTTTAGGGAAAATGAATAAAAATTCAATTATATGGGGAGCTGGATTTATTAATAATAATCCTGAAATATCTATAAAACCTAAAAAAGTATATGCTGTTAGAGGACCTTACACAAGAGAAGAGTTGTTGAAAAAAAATATTGCTTGTCCAGAAACTTATGGTGATCCTGCAATTCTGCTTCCTCTTTTTTATAAACCTAAAACAATTAAAAAATTTAAATTTGGTATTATCCCCCATTATATAGACAAACATCATCCTTTTATAAGGGAGTTTAAAAAAAGAAAAGATGTTTTATACATTGATATTGAAAAAAAATATTCAAAATGGCAAGATTTTATAGATCTTATTTCGTCCTGTGAAGGCATTCTTACTAGCTCTTTACATGGTGTAATTATTTCTGACACCTACAATATTCCAAATATTTGGGTTAAATTAACAGATGGTGTTTCAGGAAATGGATTTAAATTTAAAGATTATTACAGCTCAGTAAACAAAAATAATGTTACTCAATTTGATCTTAATTTAACTCACAATATCAAAATGATCAATGAAAATTTGAAAAACTGGCAGAAAATACAATTTGACCGTCAAAAATTACTTGACTCTTTCCCATATAAGAGTTTGATGAAAAAATAAAATGAAACTAATACAATATAAATTAAATGGTTTTCCTAAACATTCTGAAACATTTATTCTTACAAATATTTCCTATGCCTTAAAAAACAATTATAATGTTAAGATTTATGTCAATGAATATCTAGGAATTAGTGGTTCATCTCAGGAAAATTTATTTCGTCAATCTAGAGTCGAAAATTATTTACTTAAACCAAGAAAATTCAAAGGCAATTTTTTATTCAAACTTTTTAATTATTTAAAATGTTTATTAAACTTTAAAGTGTTGAAATTTTTTATTAACAATTATAAAGATGTTGACTTGAAAAAAACTTCATTTATTTTGTGTTTAGATTATTTTTCAAGTTTTCAGGACAAATTAACTCACATTCATTTCAATACAGCAATAGAGCCTTTAAATTTTCTTCACAAAATAGGCTATATAAATTCTAAATATATCGTTACTTTTCATGGGTATGATGCATATATGGAGACCAAAGAATCATTTCATAAAAAGTATAATTTTTTTTATAAAAATGTAGTTGCGGTCACCTCAAACTCTGAATTTTTAAAAAAACAACTCATCAAAATTGGAATTTCTAAAGAAAAAATTTTCGTAATCCCAATGGGAATAGATACTTCTATTTTTAAAGGTGAAATAAAATCTATTTCTAGTAAAAAAAAAATAAGAATAATTACTGTTGGAAGATTAATTCAATTAAAAGGTCAAAAGTATGGAATTCTTGCTGTCAATGAATTAATTAAAAGAGGATATGATTGTGAGTATAATTTGATAGGTGATGGGGAAGAGTTCGAAAGTCTAAAAACAATGGTTAAATCCTATAATCTTCAAAATCATGTTTTTTTCCATGGTTTGATGGATCAAAAAGAAATCATTAAATATCTAAAAAAGTCTGATATTTTTTTAATGACTTCTACTTTTGAAGAATCTACTAAAAGAAGAGAAGCATTTGGTTTAGTTTCAATTGAAGCTCAATCTGTGGGACTTCCAGTAATAGGTTTTAAATCTGGTGGTTTTCAAGAAACAATTATCGAAGATATTACCGGGTTTTCTGTTGATGATAGAGATTACAATGAAATGACTAATAAAATAGAGTTTTTTTTGATTAACAGAAAAAAATATAAAGAAGCATCAACTCAGGCAATAATTCACGCTAAAAAATTTGATTTAAAGTTTACAACGAAATATTTTTTAGATTTATATAAACATTATAATTTCTAACTTTCTTATGGGAAAAAGCGTTTTAATTGTAAGTTTTAGTTTTCCGCCAAGTCCAAGTATTGGAGGTAGAAGATGGTCTTACATGGCAGAAAGTTTGTCAAAGCTTAATAATGAAATACATGTCATTACTTCGGATTTTGATGATAGTAATAAAGGTGAATGCCCTTGGAATAAGTGCATTTCAAATTTTCAAAATAATATAACATACATTCCGCATAAAACACCTTTTCATGTATTAAACAAAAGTCCTGAAAAAATTATTGATAAAATCAAATATAAAATTTCTGAGAAAAAAGCATTGACGAAAAAAGATACGAACCCTTACGATAGATCTATTTATTTTTCAGAACAAGCGTTAGAACTAGCTTTAGAAAAAATTAAAAAACTAAATATTAAAAACGTAATACTAACTGGTGGTCCTTATGATTTTCTATTCAAACTATCTAACTTGAAAATTATTTTTGGAGATAACTTAAACTTAATTGTTGATTACAGGGATCCTTGGACAGAATTTTATTCTATTAAAAAATTAAAAGAACCTATTTCAATCATTGAAAGAAACCAACATAATAGAATAAATAAAATTGCTGATTGTATTTACACACCTTATGATTTCATAAGAAATAAATATAATGAGCTATGGAAAAATTTAAATATAAAGGTCTTGCCACATGGTTTTGATAATGTTTTATTTGATGAAGAAATTTTGATAAATAAACAATTTAATAAATGGTGTTATGCAGGTACATTGTATCCTGAATTGGGAAGATATATTAATATTTTATATGATTTAATAGATTTTGCAAATGTAAAACTTAGTATTTATACTTATTCTGATTATCAATCCTATGAAAAATTAAATAATAAATCCGTTACTTTTAATAATTTAGTTTCTCAAAAAAATCTTTTAAAATTGACTTCTAATGTCGGAATATTTATTTATTTTTTCAATACAGATCACATTAAACCATTAAAAACTTCAAAGTTTTTTGAGTTGATTAGAAGAGGAGTATTTATTTTATATTTTGGCCCTGAAGGAGAAGTTTCAACTTTTATTGAAGAAAATAATTTAGGATATTGTATTTATAATAAAGAGGAAAATAATGATATAGGATTTCATGCTGTTAATATTGATAAGTTATACAAATCATTTATTCCTAAACCAAACTTAGTTGATGATTTCTCTTTTAAGATTGTAAGTGAAAAAATATTCAATGATTTAGTATGAGAAAAATTTTTAACATTAGACCAAAGCCTTACAAGAAAAGTTATTCTCAACTTGGCGAAGATTTAGTCTTGGATTTTCTATTAAATCAAATAAATATAGATAGACCTTATTATGTTGATATAGGATCTAATGATCCGATGAGATTTTCAAACACCTATTTTTTTTACTTGAAAGGAAGTAGTGGAGTATGTGTTGATCCAAATCCTATATTTAAAAATTTGTACAAAACCGTAAGACCAAATGACGTTTTTATAAATGCTGGAATTTCATCTAAAACATCAGGTAATTCTCTTTTTTATAATATGGATTGGCACGAGTTTAGCACATTTGACAAAGAACAAGCTGAGAAAGTTCAGGAAATATATCAAGGTCGAAACAATATTAATAGTATAATAAATCTTCCAATAATGTCTGTAAATTCTTTAATGAGTAAATTAAAAAAACCAGTTGATTTATTGAGTCTTGATGTTGAAGGGTTAGATTTTGAAATCATACAAAACTGGGATTTTGAAAATCATGCTCCAAAATTTATTTGCGTTGAAAGCAAGGATATAAAAACTGGAAAGTCAGATAATCGAGTTCATGAACTTATCGTTTCTAGAAAATATTCTTTAGTCGCCAAAAACTTAATAAATCACATCTATTCCAAATGATAGTTTCTCGATTAATCGGAGGACTAGGTAATCAGATGTTTCAATATGCATTGGCTAAACATTTGGCTATAAAGAACAATACCAATGTTTTTTTTGATGTTGAATTACTACATAATCATTCAAGCGACAATAAGAACACAGTTTTCCGGAATTTTGATCTTGATATTTTCAATTTTAACCAACAATTTATCTCAAAAGAAGTTTCTGAAAAATTCAACGGAAAACACGACTTGAACTTATTAGGGAAAATCATTCAGAAGGTGAAGTTCACTATGAATCCACCAAAGCTAATCATTGAATCTGGAAGACAATTTAATAAGGAGATTTTAAATACCCAAAACAATTATGCATTGGTGGGAGCATTTCAATCTCCTTTATATTTTGATGATGTGAAAGACAAAATTTTGAAGGACTTTTCCTTTAAATTAGATTTTATTGAGAATAACTTGTACGATTCAATTATCTATGGAGCAGAGGTGTCAGTTAGTTTACATGTTCGAAGAGGAGATTATGTGACTAATAAAATTTACAACAACTTGCTAGGTGTTCAACCTGTAGATTATTATGTTAACTCTATACAGGTATTGAAAAATCAGATAAATAGAGAGTTAAGTTTATTCATTTTTTCTGATGATATTAATTGGTGTAAAGAAAACTTGAATTTTTTAAATAATGTAACTTTCGTAGAGAATACCAATTCAAAAAAGGGTTTTGCTACAGATTTATTTTTGATGCTAAAATGCGACCATCACATTATTTCGCATAGCACCTATTCATGGTGGGGAGCATATCTTAGAGAGAATAAAAATGGCATTACTATTGCCCCGAAATTATGGGTTAGTGAGAAATATATAAACAACCCAAAATATCATCCGGTAGATATTATTCCAAAAAATTGGATTACGATATGAAATCAGGTTTAAAAATAGCATACTTTAAACATAGTCATGTTTCAATGTCAGAGACGTTCATTCGTGACTTAATTTGTTCACTTGATAATCAAAACGAACTTAATCTCTATCTTGGGGTTAAAGACAAATCAGAAAAGATAGTTAAAAATCAATTTTTTACAGGTTTTTTTAATCCAGATAGTTTCAAAATTAGAGCATCATTTAAGTTGAATTCTGTTTTTTCTGTAAAAAATGCTATGGAAAAAAGACAGTCTCAATTGGCCTGTAAAGCTAGCTCTAAACTAAAAAATATTAATTTCAATGCAGATGTGGCTTACATTGATTATGCAACAATTGGAGTAGTATTAATGGATGAATTGTTCAGAAGAAAAATACCTTTTGTTGTTCATGTGCATGGGTTTGATATAACAAGTGCAACGAATGACACTGCTTACACAAGACGTTTGGAAAATCTTTTTGAAAAATGTAGTCACTTAATTTGTGCTTCAAATTACATGAAGAGACTACTTGTTTTATTAGGATGTAATGTTTCAAAGATATCAGTAGTTCGCTATGGAATTAATCCAGATGTAGATGTATTAGACTGGAAAGAAAGGCTGAAACAAGACCCTACTATTTGTTTTCTAGGAAGGTTGACACCTAAGAAACATCCTACAGCCTTAGTTCATGCATTTAATTTGGTTCAAAAGAAATTACCCTCTGTTAAGTTGAAAATTATTGGAGATGGGCCTCTAATGACTAATGTTAAGTTATTAGTCAGTAGGTTAGGAATTGATAAAAAGGTTATTTTTTTGGGGGAGATGGATAGACAGAACAGTTTCAAGCATTTACGTTCTTCATGGGTTTTTGCTCAGCACAGTGTAACATCATTAGTTGGTGATCAAGAAGGCTATGCTATCAGTCTTGCTGAAGCCGCCTTGCATGAGTTACCAGTTGTGTCAACTATACATAATGGTATTCCAGAGCATGTTATTTCAGGTGAAACAGGATTTTTGGTAAAGGAATTTGATTATGAAGAAATGGCTGACCGAATCTTAGAATTAATAAGAAACCCTAAATTAATGAGGCAATTTGGTAAAAATGGTCGCCAAAATATCATAAATATCAATCAACACGATGAAAGACTAAAAAAGATTGAAGGGATTTTGAACAATATTATTTTAAAAAGGTAGATTGATGAAAATATTTGAAATTACATTTATTAGAACGTATTTAATATTTTTTGAAAAAGTCATAAATAATCTTTTATTTTATTTGGATTAATAGATTTAACTAGAAAATATATGTAAATATTTTGTAAAGTTTAAATATTCAGAATAATAATTAAGTAATCTTTTTAATACTCTTTTTATAAATGATTCTAATGAAGAACTTAAAGTTTCTTCATCAAGCACTATAATTATTATTATCAAATTATAAAAATAAAGGTGAATTAAAAAATTAAATAAATCAGATGTAAAGTAAAATTAGTTTAAATTTGTTATTATAAGATATTAATTGACCATAGATATTTTTAGTTACTCTAATAAATTAGAAACATTAATATCTTACAATAATTTCATGTCTTGCATTATTAAATAAATGAACAAACGCTACAGGATATTAATTTTAATAATTTTCTTAAAATTATCTTTTATATCCCAGGTTATAGAGTCATCAGGTTCTGGAAACTGGAATGATGGATCAAGCTGGAATGGAGGAATAGTGCCAACTAATTCAGATACCATAACTATAAAATCTGGACATACGTTATTAATACAGAATAATAAAGATATTTTTTATCTTAAAATTGAAACCGGAGCTATATTAAACCTCAATCCCAATATTGAAATTAATTTCACACACTCTTCCTCAAATATTTCGCTTGTTACGCATTTAGAAAATAATGGAATATTAGCTACAACATCTGGGAAATCTAAAATAATAAACCCAGGAAAATTATTTTTGTATGGAAATGGCACCTTTTCGTCTGGTGTTGAATTTGAAAATAATTACAGGATTTACATTGTTTATAATTCTAATATAATTATCAATAATACCTACACTGGGAACTCATCTTCTCAATTACAAATAATTTCTGGATCTAAAATAACTTTAAATGCAGAATCTATTTTTAATTCTACGTCTGTGATTTTAAATTCTGGAACCTTAGAATTAACCAATGAAAATTTCTGTTCAACCATTTCTAGTGGTAATCCATCAACTTATGTTCTAAGAAATGCTGAAGATTCTAAAGTTATTTATAACTACACAGGGTCTTTAAAATTACCTTATTATGGTTTTATTATTGGTTCGTTTTTTGCTCATTTTGATGACGTCGAAATCAAAGGTGATTTAAATCTTAACGATAATATGGATGTTTACGGTAAACTTACTGTAGACGGAAACTTAATTCAAACAGTAGAAAATAAAATTTTAAAGTTTGTTGGAATATCACAAAAGACTTTTAATGGTTCCGGTACAGCAACTTTAAAAAGGCTTTGCTCTTCAGCATCTTCGGGGCTTTTACTTGAGTGTTCAAATATAAATATTGAAGAGCTTCTGTATAACGAAAATTCAAGTCTTATTACAAATAGTTCTTCAAATTTAATTTTTAAAAGTGATGCAAATCATACAGCTGGTATGCTTAAAGTTGGTTCATCATCTGAATTTTCAGGAAATATTACTATGGAAAGATACTATTCAATTGATAATACTTCATTTGGGGGTTGGGTTAATATTACTTCTCCTATTGAAAACACTTCTTTATCAGGACTCGCCAGCGGTGCAAATATTTCACTCTGTGGAGATTTTCTTGGTGCAGATGTCTCTCATTTTCTATGTGGGAATTTCACAAGTTTATTTTTTTATGATGAAACTTCGGCATTAGGCACTTTTGGAAACGGTTGGAAGAGTGCTAGTGATATAACTCCAACATATGATGCTTCGTTAGCCCTTAATATTGATAATGCACCTTTTATTTGGTCTGGACCTAACTCAAATAAAATTTCGATAAACGGCTCACCAGAACTAGATAATTTCACCTCTTCTTTAAATGTCACAAAAACAGGTGGTAGCAGTACTGAAGATGGCTGGAATTTAATTTCAAATCCTTATCCTTGCTCAATTGACTGGGATGACTTTAGAGCTAGAAACACTTCTCTTTCTAGCGTAGCTTATTCTTATTCCCCTTCTAATACTCAATGGAGTTCTATATCTCCTGGTAGCTCAATACCCCATTTTCAAAGTGTTTTTGTGCAAACAAATACTTCAACGACTGTAGATTTTAACTTAGCTGATCTTTCTACTGTATATGATGCAACTTATGCAAGATCATCTAATGGTATTAATTCTCCTTTAGTTATTAAATTAAATGGTAATGTAAATAACTACACTGATGAAATTTATTTAAATTCTGGAGCTAATTTCACAGAAGGTTTTGATTTTGGATTTGATGTAGGTAAAATATTAACTCCTAATCCAGGTTATGCACCTAATATTTATTTTTTGGACTCATCTTCCAACAAATTATGTCATAATTATATAAATAACAACCAGTCAATTATTATTCCAATTGAAACTAAAACTGGGACTTATTCACCTGGAAATTATACTTTATCATTTGAAAATTTACCTGAATTCATGATTGGTTCTTGTATGACATTAGAGGATTTACACAACGGAATAATTACGGACTTAAGGCTAGATTCTACTTACACTTTTATTTCTGATTCTTCTATTGTTGTTAGTCCTAGGTTTAATTTAAATATAAACGTAGCTTACGATATCGATGTAACAAATTCAACTTGCTTTGATGATAGCTCTGCAAGTATTAAACTTTCTGGAAATAATATCACAGGTTCTTACTTTAATTTATTTAACTCCTCCGGTTTAGTTATTGATTCAATTGTAGCAGTATCTGACACAATAATTTGTAATAATTTAACTTCTGGGTTATATAACTTTGCCACCAATGGTTTTAGTAACTGTTCTATTGAAAATCAAAATATAATCATAACAAGCCCTGAAGAAATTTTAGCTGACTTTCTATATTCTAACGATACTTCTTACGTTGATTCATTAGGATCAGGTGAGGTCTTTTTTAATAACCAATCACAGGCTTCAAATTATTATTTGTGGGATTTTGGAAATGGTACTACTTCAATTTTAAAAAATACTTCTCAAGTTTTTTCACCAGGAACCTATGATATAACATTAATTGCTTCTAATGATTCATTATTTATTTGTAATTCAACAGTTATTAAAACAATTGTAGTTTTAGATAGCAGTTCCCTAATTTTAAATGAAAATCTAAAATCAGGTCTTAATTTTAAAATTTTAAATAAAAACTTAATTTTAAGTTTTGATAAAATTTTGAATTCCAACAACAATTATATAGATATTTTTGATATTTCTGGTAAATTAATTCTTTCTAAAAGCTTTCAAGCTATTAATAATAGGATAGAAGTTCCTTTATCTAAAATTAGTAACGGAGTTTATATATTTAAAATATTCGGAGAGTCCTTTAAATTCCTTTTAAACTAGCTAATCAATTAATAATTAGTACTTGTTTTAAAAGATTTCTTACTGTTTATTTATAATAAAATTGCTTTTTATTCAAAATCTATGAATTTCTTATGTAATTTATAACCCGACTGGCATCTGTTATTATACCTAATTTCAATAAGGCAAGTCATATATAATTGAGTATATTGAGAAACAATCTAAACAACTGGGAGTGTATCATTATTGATGATTGTTCTACAGACCACTCTGTTCTTATAATAAAATCAGTAATTAAGGATAATAAAATATTTAAACTTCATATAAATAAAAAAAATAAGGTTGGGGCTTTTAAAGAAATGATTTTTCTTTTAATTTTAATTTGAAAGATTATAATATTAGCAACGTTACAAATCAGCTTTTGGAATAATTATAAATTCAATTCTTTGAATAAACACAAAAACATTTCATATTTAACATTTAACGATTTTTTTTCGGGGATTTACATATCTCAAGTTTTAGATGTTTTAAACTTATATCAAAAGAATAATATTAATATTAGATTGATTTCTTTTGTTTCGATTAGATTCTATTTTTCGGAGAAAAGAAAAATCAAAAAATATTATAATCGAACATTAGTTATCCCTATTTTTTTTAGGTTGAAATATTGGAGTTTTTCGAGATTTATCCTATTTTTTTTACTTTATAAAAGTAAAATTGTTTTTTGCAGAGGAATATTTTCAGCTAATCTTGCTCTAATTTCTAAAAGAAAAAAATGTAAAATTATTTATGATGGAAGAGGAGCTATATACGCAGAACAAAATGAATATGGTGTATATAATAATACCGGATTAGAAAATAAAATTTATACTCTTGAAAAAAGAGCAGTTCTTAATACAGATTACAGAATTTCAGTTTCTACTAAATTATTAAAATATTGGCAAAAGGAATATGGATATAATACGAATAATCATTTGGTTATCCCATCGTGCAGTTCAAAAAAGTTAACTTTTAAAAATAACTCTGAAGACATTAGATTTAGTAAAAAAGATATAATAGTAGTTTTCTCAGGATCTACATCTAAATGGCACTCTTTTCCAATTATGATTTCTCATTTTGAAACCTTTTTAGAAAAAAATAAAAATGTTAAGGTATTAATCTTATCAAAATCAAACAGTCTAGTTTCTGATTTGCAATCTAGATATCTAAATAGAGTAATTGTTAAATGGGTGCCACCGGAAAATATCCCTCCTTTATTATCTCTAGCTGACTATGGATATGTTTTTAGAGAGCAATCAGTAACTAATCAAGTCGCATCTCCAGTTAAAGTTGCGGAATATTTAAGTTGTGGACTGAAGGTTTTAATTTCTAAAAATTTAGGTGATTATTCAGAAATTATTGAAAAAAATGATTTAGGTCTGGTAATTCATGATAACAATAGTTATCAATTAGAAAAAGTAAATATTTCTGAAAAAGGAAAAATAATTAATTTTTATAATACTAATTTTGCTCTTTATTCCAATAAAATCTCTCAATGTTATTTAAAATTAATAAATGAAAACAGCTCTAACAAATGATGTAATTGTAAATCATCTAGTTTGTGGCATTCGTCAAAATTCTAATTGTTTAACTAAAAATTTAGTTAGTTCTGATCATATGGTTGACTTATTTCATTTTGTAGATAAAGACCAAAAAATAATCTTTCCAAATGAATTAAATATTTTTTTAAAAATTAAAATTAAAAGAACAAATAGAATATTAAATTATTTTAATTAGTAAGTGATTTTTACTGTTTTTAATCTTATAATTTATTTATTGTTATAAATCATGTAATTTGAACTATAATTTTAATTTAATATTTATTAAATGAAAAAACTTTTAAAAAAAATTATTATAATCATTATTTCAGTTGATTTTATTTATAAAATCTTTAATAAATTAATGAACTATGGATGGATGGTCAAGTTTCAAAGGGAATTATTAGACAGAGAGAAACTGGAAATTCAACAAATAAATAATATTAACTCAATTTTTGAAAAACCAGTTGTTCTAAATGGCCCATTTAAAGATATGAAATATCCGAAATATAGGTCAAGAAGTAGTTCGCTTTATTCAAAATTAATTGGTAGTTATGAAATGGAAATAACAGACTATATTTTAACTGCCATTGATGACAAATATCAACAAGTTATAGATATTGGATGCGCAGAAGGATATTATGCTGTAGGATTAGCATTAAAAATAGAAAAAACCACTGTCTATGCTTATGATATTGATAGTGAGGCTAGAAAATTAACTACCGAAATGGCAAACATAAACGATGTGTCTAAAAAGGTTGTAGTCAGAAAAAGCATTAAATCAAGTTCTTTTAGTGAATTTGATTTAACAAAAAAAACACTTATAATTTCGGATATAGAAGGTGCAGAACGATTTATTTTTAATTCCTCTAATATTAAATTATTTAAAAATTGCTTTTTAATTATTGAAACTCACGATTGGGTAGATATAAATATTTCTACTGATTTAGAAAATTTATTTTCACCTACTCATAATGTTAAAGCCATTCAAAGTATTGGTGACAATATAAAGGCTAAAAATTATTCATTTACTGAACTAGAAAGTTTAGACCTCTTAACAAAGTATAGGGTTTTTGAAGAAGGAAGACGTTATGTTGATGAATGGCTGATAATTTCTCCAAATTAATTTTTCATGAAAATTGCTCTATTATCAGATGGTATTACCCCTTTTGTAATTGGTGGAATGCAAAAACATTCTTTCAATTTAGCTAAGTATTTTTCAATTCATGGGGCTGATGTTACCTTATTCCACTTTTCAACTGATAATGAAATTATTTCTGATAAAGTACTAAATAATAAAATTTTTGGTATTAATAATTCTAATTATAGAGTTAAATCTTATTGTTTACATTTTCCGAAATCATATAAATTTCCAGGTCATTACATATATAATTCTTATAGATATTCAAAATTGATATCTAAAAAAATACTTCCAATTATAAATGATTTTGATTTTATTTATTCAAAAGGATTTAGTTGTTGGAATTTAATTTATTTAAAAAGAAAAGGTTTTACAATACCTACTATTGGTGTTAATTTTCATGGATATGAGATGTGGCAAAAAACCCCCAGCTTTAGAGTTTTTTTTCAGCATCTATTGTTAAAACCTTTTGTGAAATGGATTACTAAAAATTCAGATTTTGTTTTTTCATATGGATCAAAAATTTCTAATATAATTATAGATCTAGGTGTCGATTCTAATAAAATCATAGAATCTCCCTCTGGAATAGATGATGATTTTATTAGAGATTACAAAAGTTTAAAAATATCTAATAAAAGAAAATTTGTTTTTCTAGGCAGGTATGAAAGAAGAAAAGGAATTGAAGAATTATCTAATGTAATAAGAACCTTAAATTTAAATTCTTCAAATACAGAATTTCATTTTATCGGAGATATTCCAAATTCAAAATGGATAAAATCAGATAATGTTTTTTATCACGGTTTGATTCATAATACTGATCAGATTATATCTCTTTTAGACGAAATGGATGTTTTAATTTGTCCAAGTTATTCTGAAGGAATGCCGAATGTGATTTTAGAATCTATGGCTAGGGGACTTGCTATAATCGCAACTGATGTGGGTGCAAATTCCTTACTAGTTGATGATGAAGTTGGTTGGTTAATTGATATAAATAATATAAAGATAGAATTAACAAGTTCTATCATTGCAGTGTCTAAAAAAGACAACTTAGCACTTCTTAAAATGAAAAATAACTCTATTAATAAAGTTTATAAGAATTATAATTGGAACTTAATCATCAAAAACTTAATTAATTTAATTTCAAAATGAGTGAAATTGATAATGAAATAATTTCAAATTCTAATTTTAGAAGAAAATTTACGGAGTTTATTTTGATGTTGTCAATGTTTACAACCTCATTTGTTTTTTTTCGAAATCCTTTTGAGTTCTACCCACATTATATAATTTTTATTCTTTATCTCCCAGTTTTTTTTATAAAGTATAAAATTCCAAAGAATATAACATACATTCTTTTGATACTTTTATTTACTGGTTTAATAAATATTTTAATCGGTAATTTAGATTGGTTTCCATTTATTAAGGTTTGGGGTGGATCCTTTCTTTCTTTAAACTTTTATTATTTTGTATTTTTATATTTTGAAAAAAATGTTTTAAAAATTTTCAATTATTATATAAAGTTTTGTACTCTTTTATTGATTATTGGTTTATTCCAAATTATTTTTTTTCAAATTGGTTTTGAGCCTGGATATGATCTTAGAATCTTTTTTGGACTTAATAAATGGAGTTTAGTTACAGATGGTGGGATACTAGGAATTAAATTCAGTTCCTTTTTGACCGAGCCTGCTCAATTAGCAATTGTAACAATTCCAGTCGTTTTCATATCATTAAATAATTTATTTTTCAATGAATCCAATTTTATTAAGTATAAATCATTAAATATTACCTTATTGATTTTATATATTTTAATAACTTCAGCTACAGGATTCATTGGTTTATTAATTTGTTTGGTAATTATAGCAGTAAGAAATAAAATTTATAATATTTTTTTAGGTTTGATACCATCGTTAGCTATTTTACTAGTTCTTTATAATAATGTTTCAGATTTTAAAATTAGAGTAGATGCTGGACTGGAATTAAATAAATCTTTCGAAAATGACATCCAAAGAGATATTGCAAATACATCGACATTTACACTTTACGACAATTATATTGTTACTTACAATAATTTTTTAGAAAACCCTGTGATTGGCTCTGGCATTGGTTCTCATCAATATGCCTTTGACAAATTTTCTTTGACTAAAATATATTCAAATTTGAATGTTTTTGCAAATAATAGTAAAGATGCAAATTCACTCTTATTAAGAATTATTTCTGAAACTGGTTTGCTTGGTTTATTCTTTTTATTTTTTATATTATTTAGAGGAATTATCACAATGAATACTTTAAATAAACTTGAATATATTGTTTCCGTATCTTTATTATTAATTATAATTCTTAGTTTAATAAGACAGGGTAATTATTTTTTGAATGGCTTACCATTAATTTTCATTTTATTTTTTTACAATAGAAATAGACCTACAACAAAACCAATTAATTGAAGGTTTTAATTTTATATACTGAATTGGCTGATTATTTTTTGGCATGCTTGAAGGAGTTAGAAAATCATGTTGATGAAATTCATGTTATTCACTGGCCCGCAAGAGATGAAGCACCATTTATATTTAAAGTCCCCGATAAAGTAATTTTACATAACAAAACATCAGACTACAAGGAACTTTTTAATCTTTCAAAAATGATAGATCCATCTATAATTCTATGTTCTGGGTGGGTTGATAGTAATTATCTAAAAATTGTTAAATATTACAATAATAAAATACCTACAGTTCTGTTATTTGATAATCAATGGAAGGCTTCTTTAAAACAAGTTATAGGTGTATTATTAAGCTCCATTCTATTAAAAAATAAATTTTCAAATGTTTGGGTCACAGGCAAGTCATCTAAATATTTTGCTAATAAACTTGGGTTTTCAGATGACAAAATTCTGACTGGTTTATATTCAGCGGATACCGATAATTTTTCTAAATTCAGAAATAAATATTTACAATCAAAAAAAAACAAATTCCCAAAAGTTTTTTTATACGTAGGCAGGTATGTAAGGCATAAAGGTGTTTTTGAACTATGGAACGCTTTTATTGAATTACAAAATGAAGAACCAACAGAATGGGAATTATGGTGCTTAGGTACGGGAGAAGAATTTGATAATAGAATTTTACATCCAAAAATTAAACATTTTGGGTTTATACAACCTTTAGATATGAATAAGTATTTATCTGAGTCTGGTGTTTATATTTTGCCAAGTACTTATGAACCGTGGGGAGTTTCAGTACATGAGATGGCTGCAGCTGGGTTTCCAATGTTGCTTAGTAAAGATGTTGGATCTTCGGAAGAATTTTTAGAAGAAACTATAAATGGATATCATTTTAATTCTGGAAATAAACTAGAAATCAAACAAAAACTAAAAAAAATAATTAATTTAAAAGAATCAGATTTATTATCCATGGGTAATAAAAGCTTTAATTTATCTTTGAAAAATTCTCCCAAAATTTGGGCTGAAAAATTAATTTCATTACTATGACTAAAATTCTTATTACAGGAGGTGCAGGAAATGTTGGTGGGGCACTGGCAAGAAAGTTAGTACAAAACCCAAATTATTTTGTTGTTATTTTAGATGATCTATCTACCGGTTCTACGACAAAACTACCTTCTAAGGAACTTTCCAATTGGAGCTTTGTTAACTGCGATGTTAATAATCATACAAGTATTTCAGAAATAATGTTAACCAATCATTTTGATTATGTTTTTCATTACGCTGCTGTAGTAGGAGTTAAACGTACTCAAGAAAATCCAATTATGGTTTTAAACGATATTGAAGGAATTAAAAATGTTTTGCAGCTTTCTAAAAACAGTTCTGTCAAAAGAGTATTTTTCTCTTCTTCATCTGAAGTGTATGGAGAACCTGTAGAATTACCTCAAAATGAGGAAACAACTCCGTTAAATTCTAGAGTTCCCTATGCTATAGTTAAAAATGTTGGTGAATCATTTTTCAGATCTTATTTTAAATCCTATGGACTGCCATATACTATATTTAGATTCTTTAATACTTATGGTCCCAATCAGAGTGAAGACTTTGTTATTGCTAAATTTTTAAAATGTGCATTAAAAAATGAAAATATTACGATTTATGGAGATGGGTCTCAGACTAGAACATTTTGCTATGTAGATGATAATATAAATACTTGCATTAAAATATTAGAAGACAATTTAATGATGAATGATGTAATCAATATTGGTGGAGCTAAGGAATACAAGATTTTAGATGTTGCTAAATTGATAATTGAAAAGTTAAATTCAAAATCTCAAATTATTCATTTGCCTGCTTTAAAAGAAGGTGACATGACCCGTAGAATGCCTGATAATTCTAAAATGTTAAATATTATTCAAAATGATTTAATTTCCTTAGAACAAGGATTGGATTTAATGCTTGAACATCCTGATTATACATCCTAATGTGCGGTATAAATGGTGTTTATAATTATCAATCTTTAACTGATATAGAAAATAAAGTCAAACAAATGAATAGTTTGACCAAGCACAGGGGGCCAGACTTTACTGATGTTTATTTAGATTCAACAGTTTGTTTAGGCCACAACAGACTTGCTATTATTGATTTAGACAGTAAATCCAATCAACCTTTCATTTCTAATGATGAAAATTTAGTACTTGTTTATAACGGGGAGATTTATAATTTTCTAGAGCTAAAAAAACAGTTGTCAAAATCCTATAAATTTAAGACCGAATCAGATACAGAAATAATTATTGCTGCCTACCTGCAGTGGGGGATAAGTATGGTTGCCAAATTTAATGGAATGTTTTCTTTTGCATTGTGGGATAAAAAAAATGAGCAGTTTTTTTTATGTAGAGATAGATTAGGAATCAAACCACTTTATTATAGTGAATACCAAGAAAGTATAATTTTTTCTTCCTCCCTTAACGCAATTAATCAATATTATTTAACTAAAACATCAATTAATAAGGATGATTTTGTAGACTTTTTACGCTTTGGAACAGTTCATTCTCCAAATACATTTTTAAATGAAATTAAGTCATTGGAAAGAGCTTCCTATTTAATTGCAAGTAGCGAAGAAACTAAGATTGTTGAATACTGGAACTTTTTCAATAATTCAAGCCTAATAAACACAGAACAAGATCCACACAAAAAAATCAATAAACTTCTTTTAGATTCTGTAGATAAAAGAATGATGTCTGATGTTCCGTTTGGTGTTTTTTTAAGTGGTGGTATAGACTCCAGTATTTTAGTAGCGGCTGCATCAAAAGTTTCTACCAAAAAAATAAATACTTTTTCAATAGTTTTTAAAGAGAAAAGTTTTGATGAAAGAAAATATTCTAGAATGATGGCTTCTAAGTATAAAACCAATCATTTTGAACTAGAACTTAATCCTGAAGATATATTACACCAAATAGAAGAACCTTTTAAATTTATGGACCATCCATCAGTAGATGGTATTAATACTTTTTTTATTTCTAAACAAGTTCATGAAAAGGGATATAAAATGGCAATTTCAGGTGCTGGTGCAGATGAATTATTTTCTGGATATCCTGTTTTTAAAAATTCACTAGAATTAAGTAACAAAAAATGGTTATTTTCATTTCCTCCTCAAATCCGAAGATTAGCTAGTAAGCTGCTTTATTTGTATAAACCAAACCTGCAATCTGAAAAAATGGGAGAAATTCTAAATCTAAAATTATTGGAGTTATCCAATTTTTATCCAATTTTTAGAAAAATATTTTCTGATTCATCAATTATGAATTTATCTAATCAGTCTTTCAACTTAAAAAGTCCCTATTCTTTTTTGTGGGCTGAAAATGAATTTTCTTTTAATCAACGAGGATATAAGACTTCATTTTTAAATAAAGTATCTGCTCTAGAAATAGAAACTTACTTACAAAATGTATTATTAAGGGATGCTGATCAGATGGGAATGGCTAATTCTTTAGAAATTAGAGTTCCATTTTTAGACCATAGTTTAGTAGAATATGTTTTGTCTCTTTCGGATAAGTTGAAATATCCTGAGTATTCTAAAAAATTACTCGTTGACTCTACTAAGGGTTGGATTCCAGATGAAATTATAAATAGAAAAAAGATGGGCTTTGTTTTTCCTTGGGAAAAATGGATGAGAAATGAATTGAAAATATTTTGCGAACAATCTATTAATAGTCTTGAGTATATTCCTTTTTTTGATATGAATTATGTTAATACCTTATGGGTTAATTTTCTAAAAAACAAGTCACAAGTACATTGGCTTCAAATTTGGTCTTTAGTTGTTTTGGGAAAGTGGACAGCTTATAACAGTACAAAAAAATAGAGTTGAAAAAAATATTAATTTTTATTGATTGGTACATCCCAGCGTATAAAGCAGGTGGTCCAATAATTTCTGTAAAAAATATTATCGATCATCTTTCATCTAAATTTGATTTTTATATTGTCACCTCCAATTTAGATATTGACAATAAAAAAGTTGTAGACAACTTAGAGTTAAATAAATGGATTTCTAGAACAAATCATCAAATAATTTATTTAAATACTAACAGTCAAAATATTGCTACATATAATAAAATTATTGATGATTTACATCCTGAAATTATTTATCTGAACAGCTTTTTTTCATACAAATTTTCTATTCTTCCTATATTAGTTTCAAGAAAAAACAAAAATATTAATAAAATAATTTTAGCGCCTAGAGGAATGTTAGGTGAAGGTGCTTTGAAAATTAAATGGTTTAAAAAAGTTTGTTTTTTAAAATTTGTGAAATTTATAAATTTCTATTCCAATATTTACTGGCATGCTTCAACGATTAATGAATCTATTGAAATACAAAATATTTTCGGTACTAATTCCAAAATAACCGTAGCTCAAAATTTATCAGCCATAAATGAAAAATTAAATTTTAAAGTGGGCAAGTTGGAAGATGGGTTTTTAACAATTTTGTATTTATCTAGAATTTCTAAAAAAAAGAACTTATTATTTCTCATCCAATCAATTATTTGTTCTAAAAACAAAAGTAAAATTAAGTTAAAAATTATTGGGTTTTGTGAGGATGAATTTTATTTTAAATCGTGTATGGATCTTGTTAATGATAACCAAATCGATTTCGAATTTATTGGTTCTATTCCCCACGATCAATTATCTAAATACTATTTTGGTGCTGATATTTTCTGTTTGCCAACTCTTCATGAAAACTACGGCCATGTAATTTTAGAAGCACTTTCTCATGGTCTTCCTATTATCATTTCACAAAATACACCTTGGAGAAATCTTGAATTTAATAAAGTTGGATTTGATTTACCTCTCCTTTCTTCTTCTTTTAGTTCTAAAATTGATTATTTTTTATCTCTGGACGATTCTTCCTTTTCAAGCTATTCTGAAAATTCAATTAATTATTATAAAGAGATAAATCCAATAAATAAATTGGTAATCGACAATATTAATTTATTCTCATATAATTAATTTAAATTTGTTTAATTAAATTATAATTTTGACTTCAAAATCAGATTTTTCTAAATTTAACAACAAGGACTTTTATCCTGGGAATATTATTTTAAGAACTATATGGTTTTTAGTTAGTCTATTTTTTTTCAAATCTAGTTGGTTGCCCTTTTCATTTTTTAAAGTTTTTATTTTAAGAATCTTTGGTGCCAAGATTGGAAAGTCTGTAGTGATTAAACCAAATATTAATATTAAGTACCCTTGGAAATTATCCTTGGGAGATTCTGTCTGGATTGGAGAAAATGTATGGATTGATAATTTAGATAATGTGGATATTGGAAATAATGTTTGCATTTCCCAAGGCGCATTTTTATTATGTGGCAGCCATAATTACAAAAAAGAAAGCTTTGATTTAATAACCAAACCCATTAAAGTTGAAGATGGTGTTTGGATTGGAGCAAAATCAACTGTTTTGCCTGGTGTAACAGCAAAATCTCATTCTATTCTTTCTGCTGGCTCTGTGACATCTAAGAATTTAGAATCTTACAGTATTTACAAAGGAAATCCTGCAGAAAAAGTAAGTATTAGAACTATTTCATGAAAATATCTATAATTACGGTCTGTTTTAATAGTGAGCAAACTATAAAAGCAACGATAAAGTCTGTTCTCACCCAATCTTATAACCAAGTTGAGTATATAATCATTGATGGAGCTTCTACAGACAACACTATTAAAATCATTAAAGAATTTTCTAATAGTATTGATGTTTTTGTTTCAGAAAGTGATGCTGGTATTTACGATGCTATTAATAAAGGCATTATTAAATCGTCTGGTGATGTAGTAGGTCTTCTTCATGCAGACGACGTTTTTGACAATAACTCTGTAATTGATAATGTAATGAGTTTATTTGATGAAAATGTAGATATGATTTATGGGGATATTAATTATGTAGATAGAAAAGATACTAATAGAGTTATTAGAAGGTGGAAATCTGAAAGTTATATTAAAGGGAAATTTAAATGGGGATGGATGCCACCTCATACTGGTTTTTTTATCAAAAAATCCTGTTATTTAAAATATGGATTATATAACCTTAATTTAGGGAGTTCAGCAGACTATGAATTGATGTTAAGAATGTTTGAATTATACAATTTAAAATCAAAATATATACCATTTAACATTACTAATATGAGGGTGGGTGGAGTTAGTAATTCTAGTTTAAAAAACAGATTGCAAGCTAATAAAAATGATAAAATATCTTGGAAAATAAATGGTTTAAAACCTTTTTGGTTTACTTTATTAATTAAACCTATTATTAAAATAAAACAATTTTTCTAGAAATTAGCTCTCATTGTTTTTTTGGCTTTTTTCTTTTTGAAATTTTTAAATTGATAAGTATTATTTTTTCTTCCACCATATCCTCTTTTTGACTTAAACTTTCTAGGCATCTTATACTTCATCAAATAATCTGCGTAGTAGATGTTATTTTTAGATGCGATTATCTTACTAAAAGAAATGTTTAACATGAAAATATCGTCAAGACTTTTAGAGTTCCCCCTAACTTGTCCTACTGTAAAACTTCCAGACTGTTCTTCTGGCCCGTTGTATTGATTAGCTATATTTTCCTCTCCTGGGTTATGGGCATACACTGTAGAAACATCATCTAAATAATCTGTGTAATTTTTCATATACCTAAAGTATATCCCAAATTTATAAAAAGTTGCAGTTTTAATAATTGCTCCGAAACCATAAGGAGTTGAGAAGCTTATTGGACTATACGGGTTTTCTTGATCTTCTGTTTTTAAAGGTCTTAGGCTTTCCCATTCTTTAATAGGGCTATTCGCATTTTCTAAAAAAGCGCCCTTTGGACTGTGGTAAAATACTGATCCACCAACAAAAGCATATAGATTTAAGCTTGTTCTATATCTTCCAGTCCCACCAAGATCATTAATTCTTAAAAATGAATATTCTAAGCAAGAGTTAACTTCAAATAGTTGGTTTTGAAATCTTAAGTTTCTCCATTTTCTAGGCCCTGCTGAATTTGCATCGTCACCACTAATTTTTACATAATTTATTCCAGAATTAATATGTATTTTTGAATTTATCTTATATCTACCGTAAACCCCTGCTGTTATGTTGGTTTGTTTTAAAACAATGTCTCCTAAAAATGCTTTGGCTTCCTCTCCAGTACCCCCTATATCTCCTAGATAACCTGTTCCACCAAAATTAAATCCAATATCAAAATTGTATTGAGAGTAAAATGGATTAACTAACGTAGTAAATATTATACATACAAGAAATAATATTCTTTTCATTATTACAAAGGTAACTAAAACTGAAAATATTTATTAAAAGAACTTGGATTAATTCTTTGATTAAAACTTTATAGTGATTTTTTTTAAAAATAAGTTAAGATTTAATGTTAAGATTTGCTCTTACAATTGCTCCAATACCAAAATACCTATTAAACTTTTTATCTTTTACAAAATAGTAATCGAATCGTATATAAATTCTTGTTCTCTTCGTGTTAAAATTATAATTATGGCTAACTAAGTTTCTCCATTATATTAATATTATTAAAATTAATTTTTTAACAAAATATAGATATTTTTTTAGACGATTTTCATTTCCCTCGAAAAGTCAACAAAAGCAGTCATAGTTTATCATAAAATAAGATGTATTTAAAACACTTAATAAAAGAAAAATAATTTTTTTCATGACAATTGTTTTATTATTAATTTATATTTAATAAAACTCTACA
>Ga0233444_10001551_pt1 | contig 25949 bp, 21 predicted proteins | sample SI_124_October20_6_FD_182792 | JGI IMG/M metagenome (GOLD analysis project Ga0233444, IMG submission 182792) | Seawater microbial communities from Saanich Inlet, British Columbia, Canada - SI_124_October2016_10_MG | ecosystem: Environmental > Aquatic > Marine > Inlet | place: Canada: British... | reverse complement strand
GGATACCAATGCAAAAGCGACGGTGATTGAACATTATGTTGGCGTTACAGATAGCGTTAATTTTACGAATGTGGTGAGTGAAGTGGTGTTGGCTGAGCAGGCTGAGCTATTTCATTATAAATTGCAGCAAGAGTCACATCAGGCTTTTCATATTGCAACCATAGCAGCCAAGCAAGCAGCAGGCAGTCAATGGCATACCCAAAACATCACCTTGGGCGGTAAGTTATCGCGTAATGATGTTCATAGTCGTCTTGAAGGTGAACAGTCGCATACCACGATGGATGGTTTGTATTTATTGAATGATGAGCAGCACGCTGACACCCATACCCGCATTGATCATCTCGTGCCTAATACCACCAGTAATGAGTTGTATAAAGGGGTATTGAATGATGAGTGTCATGGTGTGTTTAATGGCAAAGTGATTGTGCATAAAGATGCGCAAAAAACTGATTCGAATCAATATAACCATAATCTGTTGTTATCACGTGATTGTGAAATTGATACTAAACCTGAAATGGAAATCTATGCCGATGATGTGAAATGCGGTCATGGTAGTACCGTTGGGCAGTTGGATATGGATCAGTTGTTTTTCCTACGGGCGCGAGGTTTAGATGAAGTTACAGCCAGAAGCTTATTGACACATGCTTTTGCTGTTGAGGTGCTAGACCGGATTCCTTCAGAGACAATTCGTCAGGCCCTGTCTGCTGTCATTGAGCAGCGCTTACCTCGTGGTATCAACAACTAATGAGTGGATTAGATATTCAGGCGATTAGGAAAGACTTTCCTATTCTTGAGCAAGAAATTTATGGTTTTCCATTGGCCTATTTAGATAATGCCGCAAGCAGTCAAAAGCCAGTGCAAGTCATTGATGCGGTTGCCAATTATTACCGGAAAGATAATGCCAATGTGCATCGTGGTGTACATCGTTTAAGTCAGCGTGCAACGGATGCTTATGAAGGGGCTCGCAGTAAAGTTCGCGGTTTTTTAAATGCACAGTCTGATAAAGAGATTGTGTTTGTCCGTGGTGCGACGGAAGCCATTAATTTAGTTGCTCATAGTTTTGTACGCCCTATGCTGAATTCGGGTGATGAAATACTGATTAGCCATATGGAGCATCATGCCAATATTGTACCTTGGCAGATGTTATGTGATGACGTCGGTGCTAAGTTGGTCGTGATTCCGATGACTCAACGCGGTGAGCTAGATTTAAGTACCTTTGATGATTTACTGACGGCCAAAACAAAGATAATGGCGGTCGGCCAAGTGTCTAATGCCTTAGGTACGATTAATCCAGTTAAAATGATGACTGAAAAGGCCCACGCTAAGGGTATTCCTGTTTTGATTGATGGCGCGCAAGCGGTGCCCCATATGCCGGCAGATGTACAAGATTTAGATTGCGATTTTTATGTGTTTTCTGGCCATAAAATGTTCGCGCCAACGGGTATTGGTGCTTTATACGGAAAACAAGCTTTATTGGAAGAGATGGTGCCATGGCAGGGCGGTGGCGATATGATTTTATCTGTGAGCTTTGAGAAGACACAATATAATGAGTTGCCGTATAAGTTTGAAGCGGGTACACCGAATATTTCAGGTGCGATAGGCCTTGGTGCCGCAATTGATTATATGCAGTCGATTGGTATCCCAGAATTAGCCGCCTATGAGCATAGTTTATTGGATTATGCGACCCAAAAAGTGGGTGAGTTAGAAGGCATACAGATTATTGGTACGGCAGAGAAAAAAGCCAGTGTCTTGTCGTTTATGATTGATGGCGTTCACCCGCATGATGTTGGCACCATTTTCGATCAACAAGGTGTGGCAATACGGACGGGTCATCATTGTGCCCAACCTGTGATGCAGTTTTTTGGTATTCCAGCCACGGCGCGTGCATCTTTCGCTTTTTATAATACGATGGATGAGGTCGATGCATTAGTTGATGCCATTCAAAAAGTACAGGAGCTATTTGCCTAATGAGTGGTGCGGATTTAAGAGATTTATACCAACAAGTGATCATGGATCACAATAAAAAGCCACGTAATTTTCGGGATATGGCAGATGCTAATCATCTTGCACACGGAAATAACCCACTTTGTGGTGATGCTTTAGTGGTCTATGTAAAGCTCAATGGTGATGTGATCGAAGACTTGAGTTTTCAAGGCAGCGGTTGTGCCATTTCTGTCGCCTCAGCATCGTTGATGACGGAAGCTCTAAAGGGAAAAACAATTGCTGAAGCTGATGCGGTTTATCAACAAATCCATGCACAAATGACCGGTGGTGAAGTCGATATGGCGACATTAGGCAAGTTAGAAGTATTAGGGGGTGTAAAGGAGTTTCCGGCCCGAGTTAAATGTGCGACGTTATCATGGCATACCATGCATTCTGCAATGGAAAGTGATGTTGATAGCGAAGTGACAACAGAGTAAGCGACAATGAGTGAAGAACTATTCAAACCGAGTGTGGCAGAGTTAAAAGAAGATGTCATCGATATGTTAAAAACGATCTATGATCCTGAAATCCCCGTCAATATTTATGAATTGGGTTTGATATATGTGATCGATATCAGTGAGTCATTTGTCGTTGATATTAAAATGACGTTGACGGCACCGGGCTGTCCTGTTGCACAAACATTTCCAGGTGAAATCGAAGCGAAAGTCGGGTCGGTCCCTGGCGTAGGAGAGGCCCACGTTGAAGTAATTTGGGAACCGACTTGGACTAAAGATATGATGTCAGAAGCGGCGCAATTACAATTGGGCTTCTTTTAGGCAATATGTTATTGTTTTTTGTGTAGGCTGGCGGTTTTTCAAACTCTATCTTTGATTACGTTGTGACCTATCCTGATTATTTTAAGCCAACAATTATGTTGGCTTATTTGTTTATTGAACGGCGATGATGACAGAGAAGATTGCTCAAAAGAGACCTGTTTTTTTACCCTATTCTGGTCCAGCACTACTTAATATCTCTTTGCTTAATAAGGGCTGTGCTTTCTCACGTGAAGAGCGGGAAGACTTTGGTTTGTTAGGTTTATTGCCCCAACGTTATGAAACGATAGAACAACAGGTAGAACGTGCCTATCAACAATATTCGAGTTTTGATGATCCGATCAATCAGCATATTTATCTTCGTGCAACACAAGACAGTAATGAGACCTTATTTTACCGTTTAGTCAATGAGCATATAGAAGAGATGATGCCGATCATTTATACACCCACGGTTGGTGATGCTTGTGAACGGTTTTCAGAGATTTATCGCCGTGCACGTGGTTTGTTTATTTCTTATCCCGATCGCCATGATATTGATGCGATATTAGCCAATGTGACTAAGCTGAATGTGAAAGTCATTGTGGTGACAGATGGCAGCCGGATTTTAGGACTGGGCGATCAGGGGATTGGCGGGATGGGAATTCCGATTGGCAAGCTGTCCTTGTATACAGCCTGTGGTGGGATTAGCCCAGCTTATACTTTACCGATCATGTTGGATGTTGGTACCGATAACAAAAGTCTATTAGATGACCCGTTTTATATGGGCTGGCATCATCCCCGGATTGCACAAGCAGAATATAATGCGTTTTTAGATTTATTTATTCAGGGTGTTAAACGACGCTGGCCGTCAGTTTTATTACAGTTTGAAGACTTTAATCAAACTAATGCTTTGCCGTTATTAAAACGTTATCGTAATGAAATTTGTTGTTTTAACGATGATATTCAAGGTACGGCTGTTGTGACAGTCGGCACACTATTATCTGCTTGCCGGGTGAGAAATGAACCGTTAAGTCAACAGACGATCGTATTTGCAGGAGCGGGTTCCGCTGGCTGTGGGATTGCAGAACAAATCATTACACAGATGTGTGCTGAAGGTATTTCGGAATTACAGGCGAGAAGTCAGGTCTTTATGGTTGATCGCGATGGTTTATTAGTCTCATCGATGTCATCGATTTTAGACTTCCAATTTCCATTGTCTAAAGATCAGCGTCAGATTGCTGCTTGGGTTTGTTCGGGTGACTATCCGTCGTTAGAAGAAACAGTTCGCTTTGCTGAACCGACCATCTTAATTGGGGTGTCAGGCCAAGCAGGTTTATTCACCAAAGCCATTATAGAAAGGATGTTATCTGCCTGTGATGCACCTATTATCTTACCTTTGAGTAACCCTTCGAAACAGATAGAGGCGACACCAGAACAGCTAATTAAGTGGACGAAAGGCAGCGCGATTGTGGCAACAGGGAGCCCATTTGATCCGGTTGCCTATGGTGGTCGTAGTTATATTATTCCGCAATGTAATAATAGTTATATATTTCCTGGGTTTGGTTTGGCAGTTGTTGCTGCTAACATTCGACATATTAGTGATGAAATGTTGGTTGCTGCGAGCGAGGTATTAGCAAAAGCATCTCCAACGAGTTTGAATAAAGACGATGCTTTATTACCTAAGCTTTCGGATATAGGTCAATTGAGTAAAGTGATTGCGTTTTCTGTAAGTAAAATTGCATTTGAGCAAGGGCTTGCAGAGCCAATGACTGATGCTGCTTTGAATGCTGCGATTGAGGCGCAATTTTGGTTGCCAGAGTATCGTGAATATAAGCAGGTTTAGTTTCCAAATAGAGACTGAACTCTGGGCAGTTAAAAATTTGTGTTTTGAACAAACTCTAAAATGAAGTTTGGATGAAATTAGAACAAGTTTAAGAACAGTGCTACTGAAATTGTGACGGTATATTACCTATCTGTTTTAAGGTGTGATACCAAAGAATGGCCTTCAGATTAAAATTACAGGGTCGAATTAAGTAAGAGTTTGAAAATAAAATAAATAAGGTGGGACGGCGATGGCTTATACAGAAAAATTTCAAAAATTAGCGGATGGTGCCTGCTCCCGTGTTGAAGGTGTTTCACCTGAAAGGGTTGATGACTTTCTTTCTGAAGGGGCTATAGCGCTAGATATCCGTGATAGTGAAGAGCATAAAGCAGGGCATATTACAGGATCGATAAATATCAGCAGGGGAAAACTTGAAATGATCGTAGAAAGTGAAATCCCGGATTTGATGACAACCGTTTTATGTTATTGCAATGCAGTCAACCGGGGTGCATTGTCAGCCGACACTTTGCGTAGTATGGGTTATGTTAATGCTAAGTATATTGATGGCGGCTTAATCGGCTATAACGCCTTATCTGAGTAAATTATAATCTTGCTTATATTTCTGTGTCCGCTGTTCAAGGCGGTCGCGTTTCAGTTTTTCGTTTTATTTTGGCCACAATTGAAAAAATGTGACCTACTTCTTTAGGCAATTTGGCCTTTTCCATTAAAGTTATTCCTCAATGAGTCGGTGTATGTTTTTCATTTCTTATTAGAATGAGATTCTACGTTGCTTTGACAGTTCCAATAATTTTTTTGTTTGAAAGGACGAGATGAGAAAAGTGCTATTTTTATCACTGCCGTTCATTACTTCATATTGTTAATTATTAACTCATTTTTTATTTAGAGAGACAAAACGAAAATGGCTTATACACAAAAGTTCCAAAATATGGCTAATGCAGCTCGAGCACGTGTTGAGGAAGTTTTACCGGAGCATGTCGATGCCTTAATGGCCAAGGGCGCGGTTGCTTTAGATATTCGTGATAAGGAAGAACATGATGTTGATCATATTCCTAGATCATTGAATATCAGTCGAGGCAAGTTAGAAATGATGGTGGAGGGCGAGATTCCAGATGCAGATACGTTGATCTTGTGCTATTGCAATGCCATTAATCGCGGTGCTTTAGCAGCTGATAGTCTCAGAGCAATGGGCTATGGTAATGCTAAGTTTATTGTAGGTGGATTGATTGCCTACCGCGGATTAGGATAAAAATAAGCTATTTTTGAACGTTTATCGTTATGAATTAAGGGTTTAGTTTAGCCGTCTAGTTTGTCTAAAAAGCAGCGTATTCAACTGCGCCGCTTTTTTGTTTATTTCTATTGTCTTGATGGCTTGATATTAGTGACACAATCCAATAGGCTAGGGTTTGTTGGTGTAACACTAACTGAACAGACTAAATACAACTACTATTATAAATCACATAAAGATGGGGGAAATCCGAATGTACGATATGTCTAACCTGGATAAATTAGCGACGTTGCAAAAGAACACACCTGAAGCACTCGCTGCGTTTCAAGCGCTTGATAAAGCGGCGCTCGCTGAGGGCGCTATTCCTGTCAAATATAAAGAGTTGATGGCTTTGGCTGTCGCCCTAACAACACAATGTCCTTATTGCTTAGAAGTTCATAAAGCGGCAGCTAAGAAAGCGGGCGCTACTGAGCAAGAGTTGTCAGAGACTGTATTTGTTGCTACTGCATTACGTGCAGGTGCGGCACTAACACACGGTACACACTTACTATAAAGCGTGTATTTTAGATGTGTTGGCTAAGGAATATCCTTAGTAACAGCTGAAAAGATAAAAAGCCTAACATGATGTTAGGCTTTTTTATTGGGTGTTACTTTAGTTATTGTGTTTCTTAAGCTAATGTAATGATGTTAACTGGGTTTTTAACTGTGATACTGTTTGTTCAAGTTCAAGTAGCTTATTTCGTTCATTTTGGACTACTTCAGCAGGTGCTTTTGCAACGTAATTTTCATTACTGAGTTTGCCTGAAGATTGTTTAATGACTTTTTCAAGTTTAGTGATTTCTTTCTCTAACCTAGAAATTTCAGCACCTTTATCAATTAATCCTTCGAGTGGTATTAGAATTTCCATTTTACCGACTAAGGCTGTCGCTGCGGCGGGGGCTTCTCCTTCAAGTAATGAGATAGACTCAAGATTGGCTAGGCGACTTAGGAAGTCCTGATTAGCCGTTAAGCGCTGTTGGTCTAGTTCGGTGGACTCTTTTAACAATACGGGCAATTGTTTTTTAGGTGGAATATTCATTTGTGAACGTATGGAACGTATACTTGTAATGAATGCCATTAACCATTCCATTTCAGCAACGGCTTCTTCGTCAACCATACTGTTATCTGATACAGGATAAGGTTGACTCATAATGCTGTCACCAGACTTGCCGGCCAGTGGTGCAATTGTCTGCCAAATTTCTTCAGTTATAAACGGCATAATTGGATGGGTTAAGCGAAGTACGGTTTCAAGTACGCGGACCAAGGTTTGCCGGGTGCCGCGTTTCGCTGCATCAGAGGCTTGGTCACTGGTGAGTACCGGTTTAGAAAGCTCTAAATACCAGTCACAGTAGTTATTCCAAATAAATTCATAGATACCTTGGGCAGCATGATCGAAACGGTAATTATCTAATGCGGCTGTGACGGTTTGTTTTGTTGTTTGTAGTTGAGAAAGTATCCAACGATCAGCGAGGCTGAGTTCAATATCAGCATTATCAATACCAGTATCTTGGTTCTCAGTATTCATTAAGACGTAACGGGCTGCATTCCATAGTTTATTACAGAAGTTTCGGTAACCTGCAATCCGGTTCATATCAAAGTTAATATCGCGGCCGGTAGATGCTAATGAAGCAAAGGTAAAGCGTAAGGCATCGGTACCGTGTGGCTCAATACCCTCTGGGAATTCTTTGCGCGTTGCTTTTTCAATTTTGGCGGCGAGTCCAGGTTGCATCATTCCCGTAGTGCGTTTTTTAACTAAGGTTTCGAGATCGATGCCATCAATGATGTCGATAGGATCTAGGACATTTCCCTTAGACTTTGACATTTTATGACCGCTTGAATCGCGGACGAGACCGTGAATGTAGACTTCTTTGAAGGGAACGTCATCCATAAAATGAAGTCCCATCATCATCATTCTGGCAACCCAAAAGAAGATGATATCGAAGCCTGTTACTAATACGCTGCCTGGATACCAAGTTTTCAAAGCATCCGTGTTGTCTGGCCAACCTAAGGTCGAAAAAGGCCATAAGGCTGAAGAAAACCAGGTATCTAAAACGTCTTCGTCTTGATTTAATGGAATATCAGCGTCGATATTATTTTCTTGTCGTACAGTGGCTTCATTTTGCCCAACATAGATGTTACCTTGCTCATCGTACCAAGCTGGGATACGGTGCCCCCACCAGATTTGACGAGAGATACACCAGTCTTGGATGCCATCCATCCAGTTATAGAAAGTTTTGTCCCAATTACCGGGGACAAATTTTATTTTACCTTCTTGTACTGCTTTCACAGCCGGTTCAGCCAAGACATCTGCTTTGACATACCATTGATCGGTTAACAAAGGTTCGATAACAGCACCACTACGGTCGCCGCGAGGGACCATTAGTTTGTGGTCTTTTATACTGTCTAACAGACCCAGATCCTCAAAATCTTGCACAATAACTTTACGTGCTGCATAACGATCTAGCCCGCGGTATTTTTCTGGTCCATTTTCATTGATAGCTGCATCTATCGTTAGGATATTTATTTTTTCTAAATTATGACGCTGGCCCATTTCGGCATCATTAAAGTCATGTGCTGGTGTGATTTTCACACAGCCAGTACCAAATTCACGGTCAACATAATCGTCGGCAATAATCGGTATTTCACGACCAACTAGTGGCAATGTGAGGGTGCTGCCGATGAGATGTTGATAGCGTTCATCTTCAGGGTGTACGGCTACGGCTGTATCACCTAGCATTGTTTCAGGTCGTGTTGTTGCAACGGTAAGGTGCCCGCTGCCATCACTTAAAGGGTATTTGAAGTGCCATAGATAGCCTGATTCTTCTTCAGATAAGACTTCTAGATCAGAAACAGCAGTGTGAAGTACCGGATCCCAGTTGACGAGGCGTTTGCCACGATAAATTAGGCCTTCTTTATGTAGTTGGATAAAAACATGTTGAACAGAGTCTGATAAGCCATCATCCATGGTGAACCGATCACGAGACCAGTCGAGTGAAGATCCTAAACGACGTAACTGGCGGGTGATGTTACTACCTGACTCTTGTTTCCAATCCCAGATGCGATCGATGAATTGTTCTCGACCTAAGTCATGGCGGGTTTTACCTTCGGCATTGAGTTGGCGCTCGACGACCATTTGGGTCGCGATACCGGCATGATCCGTACCCGGTTGCCATAGCGTGTTATCACCTTTCATCCGATGATATCGAGTGAGGGTATCCATAACGGTATTGTTAAAACCGTGGCCCATGTGAAGGCTGCCAGTGACATTGGGCGGAGGTAGCATGATGGCATAAGGCGCTCCTTCCCCTGATGGTGAGAAGTCGCCATTGTTTTCCCATTTCTGGTACCAACTTTGCTCGATTTGGTCAGGGTTGTAGGTTTTTTCCATGTTTTTAGCGTCGTCGGATCATTAATTAGCTAGCCATTATACCGTGTTGTGGTTGTTGTTGGCGCCAAGTGATAGTGGAAATTTATATTTTGTGACTTTCGAGTTCGTAACCACGTTGTTGATAAAAACGGTAACGCTCTCGGCCTTGTGTTTTGGTGTCGTTATCGTCATTAATGAATTCGGCAACGCGTTCAAATTGACTGAAAAACAGTGGGTGTTGAGGACTTAGGTTAATTAATAGATTCATTAAGCGAGGTGGGTTAGTGTCATGACCAATTAACACGGGACAGTCTTCTTGCCCCTGTTCATCCATCATTTGGTGTGGCACAAAACTATCTGGTCGGAATGACCAGAGCAGTTTGTCGAGTTGCTCAGTTTGTTGTGCACTTTCCGTGTGCACATAGATATGCTGGCCTTGTATATATGCTTTCTCGATCAACCGGCAAGCGAAAACTTGCCGGTCATGTTCTTGATTACCCTTTAAGATATAAAAACTAATACGCGTCATGATTTATTAATGCGATCTAGGTTAGTTCTTTTTTGCAATCCGGTTTAATAAATATTGCACTAACAGGGGTACTGGACGGCCAGTCGCTCCTTTTGCTTTCCCACCACTTTTCCATGCCGTTCCGGCAATATCAAGGTGAGCCCAAGTATATTGTTCCGTGAAACGAGAGAGAAAACACGCAGCGGTTACACTACCGGCTTCTTTCCCACCAATATTGGCAATGTCAGCAAAGTTGCTATCAAGTTGCTCTTGGTATTCATCCCATAACGGTAATTGCCATGCTTTATCTTCACTATCACGACCTGCTTGCAGTAAGTCATCAGCGAGAGCTTGGTCATTTGACATTAAGCCAGTAGTTTTGCTTCCCAATGCGACGATGATGGCGCCAGTCAAAGTGGCAATGTCAATCACGATGGCAGGATCGAACCGTTCGCTGTAGGTGAGTGCATCACATAAAATTAAGCGACCTTCGGCATCTGTATTCAGGATTTCAATCGTTTTTCCGGCCATGCTAGTGACAATGTCACCGGGTTTGTTGGCATCACCATCAGGCATGTTTTCTGAGCTAGGTACGACAGCGACGACATTGATGGGTAAGTTCAGTTCTGCAATGGCAGTTATAGTGCCGAATACACTGGCACTACCACACATATCATATTTCATCTCATCCATGCCACCGGCAGGTTTGAGTGAAATACCACCGGCATCGAAAGTCAGGCCTTTACCGACTAAGACGACAGGTTTTTCATCACCTGCACCTTGGTAGTTCATGGTGATGAGTTTGGCTGGTTGTCTGCTGCCTCGTGAGACAGAGAGTAAAGATCCCATTCCTAGTTCTGCCATTTCGCCTTCGTCGAGAATGGTAGTCGTGACAGTGTCAAACTGTTGGCCAATGGTGATTGCTTGTTCTGCAAGATAAGTTGGCGTGCAGATATTACCAGGGAGGTTGCCTAATTCTTTAGCTAAACCCATGCCATTGGCAATAGCTTGACCGTTTGCAATGGCCTGCTCTAGGTCGATGTTAGCCTTGTTTGCATAGAAGGAGAGCGATTCGATAGGGTTATCTTTGGGTTTTGTGTCACTTTTTGTTGCAGTGTATTGGTAAAGAGCTGTTTCTGCACTAGTGATAGCATTAGTGACGAGCCACTTTGCTGGGCGGTCATTAACATTAATTTCAGTTAAGTAAGCAGAGGCATTAGCTGCGGCTGAATTGTCTAATGTTGTTATAAGCGTGCTGATGATCGTGGCGTAATCACTTTCTTTGATGCCGGCGCTATCGCCACATCCGATGAGTAACACCCGAGGACTCGTGATGCCATCTAAGTCATGGAGTAATAGCGTTTGGCCTTTTTTGCCTGTAATATCACCACGGTCGAGGTAATGTTGTATTTGTCCATTGCTGCTGTTATTGACTTCGGCTGCACTAGGACTGAGTTTACCTTGTTCAAATATAGCAACGACGACACAGTCTGTTTGTTCTGATGATGCTGTGTTAGTTGTGACAAAATACTGCATTTATTTCTCCTCTGGGCGTAGATGATTTAGACTGCAAACAATAATTGCTTTATACCATCAACATTTTAATTAGATGTAAGTGACTTACAGGAAGCTGTTGAATTGCTTAAATTGGTAACACTATTGTAACGAAGACCACCAAATAATGCCTGTTAATCGCAAAATTATTCCGACTGTTTTTTCAGTTATAGATCGCTACTTGCTAAGAGAGTTTGCTATAACACTATTGGGTGTGATTGGCGTGCTATGGCTGATTTATATTGCGACTCGCTTTGCACGATATTTAGCTCAAGCTGCAGTGGGGAACCTCCCGAGCGAAGTGATTTTCACCTTATTAGGTTACAGTTCTTTAGGTGCATTATCTTTATTACTGCCGATAGGGGCATTCCTTGCTGTCATGTTGGCATTAGGCCGGATGAATACTGACAATGAACTGACAGTGATGGCGGCCTGCGGCATTCCACGTCTACAGGTGATGCGGAATGTGGGGTTATTTTCTGGCGTGGTTGCGCTAGTTGTGGGGCTATTGTCTTTAGTTGTTGTACCGGACATTTTGTCAGGGCGATATGAGTTAGAGCAAAAAGCTAAAATTGTTGCGGATACGACAGGTCTAGTGGCTGGAAGTTTTAAGGAAAGCCGTGATGGCAGCTGGACTTTTTATTCACAAGGACTTACTAACGATAAGCAGAAAATGGAAAACGTGTTTATCGAAATCCATAAAGGGCAACGGCCTTTGGTGTTTCGTGCTGAACAAGGCCGGTTTGATATCGATCAGACAACAGGAAATAAGTATCTCATCTTGGACAATGGCTATCGTTATGAGGGGCAAGCGGGTGATAAGGACTATGTGATCGCTGAGTTTTCAAGCCATAGTTTACTGATTGAAAAAGGCGGTGAAAAACAAACTCGTGAGCGCCATAAATCATTGCCAACTAGTCAATTATGGGAGCGCGGACAAAATAAAGATTTGGCTGAAATACAATGGCGTGTTGCCTCACCGATTATGGCCGTAGTCTTATGTTTTTTTGCGATGGTCTTTGCTTATGCAGGACCAAGAAAAGGCCGATATGCAGGTCTGCTGCCGGCAATACTTATTTATATTGTTTACAGTAATTTACTTGGTGTGACCCGTGCCTGGATTGCAAAAGGGGTGTTACCACTTTGGTTTGGTAGTTTGTGGGTACATTTACTCATGATCATGGTCTTAGTTTTATTGTTTAATCAACAAAAGCTACGCCACGCTTGGATACAACGGCAAAGGCAACGTGTTTCGATATGACCATACTTCAGCGTTACATTGCACAAGCTATTTTGACGAGCACAGGGCTGGTTTTACTGGTCTTGTTAGGTCTTTATACTTTTATGGATTTTATTGCCGAATTAGAAGAAGTTGGTAAAGGGCAATATCAGTTAGTTGAGGTTATGTCTTACCTTGCTTTATCGATGCCGAAGCGAGTTTATGAGCTTTTACCAATAGCTGCTCTATTGGGTAGTGTTTTGGGGCTCGGGAATTTGGCTAGTCAGAGTGAGTTGGTGGTGATGCGGGCAGCTGGCATATCGATTCAGAGTATTAATAAAGCGGTAATGATTGTTGCCGTTGGTTTAATGTTGCTGGCCTTATTTGTTGGCGAGGTAATACGGCCTCCTGCAGAGCAATCTGCTCGCGAACTTCAATCAATGGCACAAACGGGTACTGTTGGTACACGATCAGATAATGGCTTTTGGACGCGTGATGGGACCCACTTTAATCACATTGATCGTATTTTGCCTGATGGTCGTTTTGCAGGCGTCTCTATTTATGAGTTTGATGCTGAAAACAGGTTACGTGTTGTCACCAAAGCTGAAGAAGCGCGTTATGAAGGCGAGCACTGGACATTGTCAGGTGTGATTCAAAGTAACTTAGATAAGGATGGTGTGTCGGTTAAATCGGTTGAATATGCGCAATGGCGCTCACAGTTGAACCCTGGGATGCTAAATGTTGTTGTCCCTCCGGAGTTTTTACCTGTTTGGTCTCTCGTTGAATATATTCGTTATTTAAAGACTAACCATCAGTCTGTGGGTCACTATAAAATGGCCTTTTGGATGAAAGTGATGATGCCTTTAAGCTCAGCGGTTATGGTGTTTTTAGCTGTGCCATTCGTATTTGGGCCGTTACGGTCAACACCGATAGGCGCCCGAATTTTAGTGGGCACGTTAGTCGGTATTGGTTTCCATTTGTTTAATCAGAGTTTTCAGCATATGGGTTTGGTTTTTGGTGTGTTGCCGTGGTTAGCAGCATCTTTACCTACGTTGTTATTTGCAGGTGTTGGGTATTATTGGATGAAGCGGATTTATTAGCGCTATCTTTTGTGACGCAGAAATAAAAAAGGGTCAGTGATTTTAATCACTGACCCTTTTTTGTATGGCGTCCCCAGGGGGGTTCGAACCCCCGTTACCGCCGTGAAAGGGCGGTGTCCTAGGCCTCTAGACGATGGGGACCTAAAACGGTGCTTTGATACTGGTGGAGCTAGGCGGGATCGAACCGCCGACCTCTTGCATGCCATGCAAGCGCTCTCCCAGCTGAGCTATAGCCCCGAAAGCAAGCGCATACTATAGGGATTCAAATATAGGCTGTCAACAAATAGTTTTAAAAGTGCTTTTGTTTTATTAGCGCCTTGACGGGTGTTGGTCTATATCGCAGCATGTTCGTTTTATAAAAAAAACTGTAAGTGATTGATATTTAGCCTTTCATGTCTTTTCGCCATCTTATATAGTCATGCTAGATTTGATGTAAGTTCATTTCTATGAGATAAATTATAGATTATTTGTTATTTAATCCTGCCTGTTGTGGGTGTGGAGTTTACCTTGAGGGGTGACATGCGCAGACTGATTGCTTTTTCGACGGTGACTTTGTCTTGCTTCATGACATCTGTTCTAGCCGAACAGATTCAGTGGCAGCATTGTGATTTGACACGTGGTGTTGATTTTTTACCTTATGTTGCACCGAGTGAGAACGAATTAGTTGATGTTCAGGCTGATAGCGCTCAGCTTGTGACAGAAGGAACGTCTGTTTTCAATGGTAATGTCATTGTGACGCGGGGTGGTCGTGAGTTAACAGCTGAGAGGGCAACTTATAACCGAGCATCTGGCACCATCACAGCGCAAAATAAAATGCGTTTACGAGATAGCGAAATCGTATTGGATGCTGAACAAGCCGAATGGTCTATGTTGAGTGATGAGGGTGCTTTGGTTGGCGCTGAGTATTATTTGCGCCAGAATCATGCGCGAGGCCAAGCGAACCATGTGTATAAGCAAGGTGCTGCTGCAACTGATTTGAAAAATGCGAGCTACACGACGTGTGCTACAGGTGATAATTTTTGGGATTTACAAGCAACAACCGTTAATCTCGATCATGAGGAAGCTGTTGGTACGGCGAGAGATGTTGTGATTCGTATCAAGGATGTACCAGTTTTTTATACCCCCTATATTACATTTCCTTTAAATGATGACCGAAAATCGGGTTTTTTAGCGCCTTCTTTTGGTGCCAGTAGTGAGACGGGCTTTGATCTTCAAACACCCTATTATTGGAATATCGCACCAGGCCGGGATGCCACAATTACGCCCCGTTATATGTCAGAACGTGGGATGCAATTGAATGGTGAATATCGTTACCTATATGCACAAGGGTATGGTGAAATTCAAGCGGGCTTTTTAGCCAGCGATGATTTAAAAAATGATGGCGATGATGTTAACCCATTTTTTGGGGAAGATCGGCAGCATTTCTCTCTAAAACACACGAGTAACTTCAAGTCACGCTGGTCGAGTGATATTGACTATAATTATGTGTCGGACGATGCTTATTTGGAAGACTTTGGCTCAAATTTGAGTTTGGCAAGTACGACGCATTTAAACCGTCGTCTTAATTTGAAATATGGTGGGGATAACTGGCGGTTTACAGGGCGATTGCAAGGTTATCAGACGATTACGGATGCTGAAAAACCATACCAACGATTACCTCAATTGTTATTAGAAGGCTCTTTTCCTGAACAGGTATTTGGACTCACCTATGGCTTGCGAACAGAATATACTGATTTTGATCATGATGACTTAGTCGATGGTCAGCGTTTTGATATTGAACCTTCGCTCAGTTTGCCACTGCAGTCGGCATCGGCTTATTTAACGCCTAGAGTTGCTGTAAAACATACCCAGTACCGTCTAGATGACAATAGTGCGGCGATTACCGATGATTCTCCTAGCCGGACTTTGCCGATAGCAAGCATTGATAGTGGTTTGTTTTTCGAGCGAGATATAGCGCTTTCTAGTGGTAACTACATTCAAACATTGGAACCACGTGCTTTCTACCTTTATATTCCTGAACGAAGTCAGGGTGACATTCCTGTTTTCGATAGTAGTTTACGTACCTTTAATTTTGGTCAGCTATTCTCTCATGACCGTTTTTCTGGCTCAGATCGCGTTGGTGACGCGAATCAGCTCTCATTAGCTGTAACCTCTCGTGTACTAGATGCACAGACGGGGCGTGAGAAATTTAGAGCCAGTTTAGGGCAAATTCAGTATTTTCGCGATCGAGATGTGACTTTACCTAATGGTGCTGAAAGTACGCGTTCTGGTTCTGACTTCGTGGCCGAAGTGGCTGCTGAGATAGCAAAAAACTGGACCGCACGCGGGGAGATGCAGTGGGGACATAACTGGGATGCTTCTAACTTTTCAGCTGTTCAAGTGCGTTACCGTGGTGATGATGGCAAAATATTGAATTTATCGCATCGTGATCGCCGAGATGAAGTATCGACATTGGAAGGTCTTGAACAAGTTGATATTTCTGGTCGATTACCGATTAATAAACAATGGAGTGTCGTGGGTAGGTATTATCACTCTATTCGTGATAGCGAGCTTTTGGAAGGGTTGGCGGGTGTCGAATATGAGAGCTGTTGTTGGTCAACTCGGCTGGTTGTGAGAGATTATATTAATGATATTTCGGATGAAGATAGAAATTTGGCTATTCTATTGCAAATAGAGTTAAAGGGATTAGGTAACTTTGGTCAAAAATCTGATTCACTGCTAGAGCGTAGCATTTTAGGTTTTGACGCAGATTAGACAGCACTAAAGCATAGAACTTAGTGTGTGATGATGGTGTCATTTTAACAGTTAAGTGGTGAATGACAAGGAACTGTTAACATTTTACGAAATGAGACCATATTTATATTTTATTAGGCTTTTCAATGATTAAATTTTTATTTTTATCCTTATTGATGATGACATCAGTATGGGCTCAACCTATGGATCGCATTGTTGCGGTGGTGAATGATGGGGTTGTCCTTCAGAGTGAGCTATTTGAGATGGCGCAAACGATCAGCTTGCAGTTACGAAAAAGGCAAGTAGCATTGCCGCCTCAAGATGTGTTTGTTTTTCAAGTACTAGAACGTTTGATACTTAAGAAATTACAGATACAAACAGCCGCTCGTATTGGTATTCGTTTGGGCGATGATGATTTGAACGGCTCAATCAAAAATATTGCTAAAAATAACAATATGACGCTGACAGAGTTCCGTGAAGTTTTAGAACGTGATGGCTACGACTATGCTCTGTTTAGAGAGTCTATCCGTGAAGATATGATTGTGAGTCGTTTAAATAAAGTTCAAGTGGGAGATAAAATTATTGTTTCCGATAGGGAAATAGATAATTTTTTGGCGACACAGGCAGTACAAGGTGGGATACAAGATGCGTATCGCTTATATCATATTCTGGTGAGCATTCCTGATGCGGCTAGCCCTGAACAAGTCCAGACTGCCGAAGCTAAATTGAAAAAAATACAGTTATTATTAGCCAGTGGGGGCGATTTCTCTGAAATTGCCTCTGGTTATTCTGATGCTCAAAATGCGCTTGAAGGTGGAGATTTAGGTTGGCGGCTTCAAGGTGAACTACCTGGTTTATTTTCAGCGGTTGTCCCTAACTTAGAAGTGGGTGAAGTCAGTGATGTTATTCGGGGTGGTGGTGGCTTTCATCTTGTGAAGCTACAGGAAAAGAAAAGCCAAGAAGAACATATAGTTAAACAGACAAGTGCAAGTCATATATTGATTAAAACAAATGATATAGTCAGTGATGAAGATGCTGAAAAACGTTTAAATACCTTACGGACACGTGTTGAGAATGGTGATGATTTTGCTGAGCTGGCGCGTGCGCATTCAGATGATATGGTGTCTGCAATTCGTGGTGGTAGTTTAGGTTGGTCAACACCTGGAATGATGGTGCCCGAGTTTGAAAAACAGCTGAATGCTTTGGCAGATAATGAAATGAGTGAGGTGTTTAAGAGTCGTTTTGGCTGGCACTTGATTTTGCTCCATGAACGTCGTGAGCAGAATATGGCTGAGGAATATAAGCGTAGCAAGGCACGTGAGCAAATTCATAGTCGTCGTATGGCTGAAGAATTGGAAGCATGGACTCGGCAACTTCGTGATGAAGCCTATGTAGAGTATAGAGATCTTTGAGTGCCGTTCCACGTATTGTATTCACTGCTGGTGAGCCCGCTGGAATTGGTCCTGACTTAGCTCTTCAGCTAGCAGAGCATTACCAAGATTATGAGCTAATTGTCATTGCGGACCCTGTCTTGCTATGGCAACGTGCCGAGCAATTGGGTTTGGTCGTTGATTTCGAGTTAGTTGATCTTGATGCTCCTGCAACTACGACACCTGCTGGCGTATTACGCTATCTAACTGAACATCTGGTTGAGCCTGTTGTTGCTGGCGTGTTAGACAGTCGTAATGCGGATTATGTTTTACGCACTTTATTGTTGGCACATCGTGGTTGTGAGTCAGGTGAGTTTGACGCCATGGTCACGGGTCCTGTGCATAAAGGTGTGATTAATGATGCTAATATTCACTTTACAGGCCATACCGAGTTTTTAGCAGAGCAAGCGGGCGTCGATAAAGTCGTGATGATGTTAGCTTGCGATTCTCTACGTGTAGCTTTGGCGACGACACATTTACCTTTGCGAGAAGTAAGTGATGCGATTACATCAGCGTCATTGACCCAGGTTATTGAGATCATTGAAAATGCGATGCAAAGTCAGTTTGGTATAACACAGCCTAGAATTGCAGTCTGCGGCCTGAATCCACATGCAGGAGAAGATGGCCATTTAGGCCGTGAAGAGATAGAAGTCATTAACCCTGTGATTGCTGCCTTTCAAGAGAAAGGCGCTGCCGTATCGGGCTCTTGGCCCGCTGACACCATTTTCTTAAAAGAACGACTTAAAGAGATTGATGTTGTGTTAGCTATGTACCATGACCAAGGTCTCCCTGTTTTGAAACATGCTGGTTTCTCACGTGCAGTGAATGTGACATTGGGTTTACCTTATATTAGGACGTCGGTTGATCATGGGACCGCATTAGATATAGCAGCAACTGGGGAAGCAAACTTGGGCAGTTTAGAGGCAGCATTAGATATGGCTAGAATGATGATCACTAGTCGGGAAATGCGTTAATGGCGCAAGGTAGGCATAGAGCAAGAAAGCGTTTCGGCCAGAATTTCTTACATGATGATATGGTGATAGCGGATATAGTCGGTGCTATCGATCCCGCAGCTGACCAACACCTCGTTGAGATAGGTCCGGGTCAGGCTGCGATTACGCAGTATTTAGTGTCTGCTTGCCAACGTTTAGATGTGATTGAGTTAGATAGAGACTTAGTGCCGCTATTGCAACAAAAGCTGGGCCACCATCCACAGCTACATATTCATGAAGCAGATGCACTTAAATTTGACTATACGAAATTGGTACAGGGTGATGAGAAATTAAGGGTTATTGGCAACTTACCCTACAACATTACGACACCCTTGTTGTTTCATTTATTAACACAATCTGACTCCATTGATGATATGTGTTTTATGTTACAACTTGAAGTGGTAGAACGAATTTGTGCGCAACCAGGCTCTAAAACTTACGGCCGTTTAAGCATTATGATGCAATATCAATGTGACGCTGTTCAATTGTTTACGGTGCCACCTGAGGCATTTGAACCTAGACCGAAAGTGGATTCTGCAATTATTTATTTAAAACCATTATCAAATCGCTTGGGAGGGGAGATGCCTATAGCTGCGTTGAATAGGGTCGTTACACAGGCCTTTTCAATGCGTCGAAAAACCATCTCTAACACCTTGAAAAGTATCATGTCTCTGTCTGTGTTAGACGAATTAGATATTGATTTTAAACAACGGCCAGAGACGATTTCTGTTGAACAGTATGTGGACATAACACGTGCTTGGTTGGCTGAACAAAAGGAAGCTGGGGAGGAGTGAGCATTAAGTTTGTTATTCAATCCATCTATCTAAAAAGATTGCTTGCCTTCATGTCGCCTGAAAATGAATAAGGAAAAGGCTTTAAAATGGCTTGACACGGCGATTTTGCTGTAGTTAGATACACACATCCCACGCATACTGTGGGCTAAAGCGTTGCCGCTAGACAAAAATATTACTAACTATGATAAGGAACTAAGTTGTGAATAAATCTGAACTGATTGATGCAATTGCAAGTGCTGCCGATATTTCTAAAGCAAAAGCAGCTTTGGCTGTTGATGGTATGACATCTGCTGTAACAACTGCTTTAAGTGATGGTGATCAAGTCACTTTAGTTGGCTTTGGTACATTCTCTGTTCGTGACCGTGCAGCACGTACAGGCCGTAACCCACGCACAGGCGAAGAAATTAAAATTGCAGCTGCAAAGATACCCGCTTTTAAAGCTGGTAAAGCCCTAAAGGATGCTGTAAACTAGCGTTTTTTTTCTGCAGGGTGCTTAGCTCAGCTGGGAGAGCATCGCCCTTACAAGGCGAGGGTCGGGGGTTCGATCCCCTCAGCACCCACCAGAAAAATAGGAGCGGTAGTTCAGCTGGTTAGAATGCTGGCCTGTCACGCCGGAGGTCGCGGGTTCGAGTCCCGTCCGCTCCGCCATTATGAATAGAAAGGCGCATCGTATGCGCCTTTTTTTTTGCTTATTAAATAGCTAATGTAGGATTTTCTTTTAGGTTTCCCTTATGTTGCATTTCATTCGTGAACGAGCCCAAGGTTGGGTAGCCTGGTTTATCGTCGGCTTAATAACCATTCCCTTTGCTTTATGGGGTGTTAATTCATACATAACAGGTGACTCTGATGTGGTGGTTGCATCAGTGAATGGCGAACCAATCAAGCAAGTTGAATTTCAACGTGCTTTACAGCAGTTTCGCGATAATATGCGTCAACGAATGGGTGATAACTTCGATCCCAGCTTATTTGATAACACCGAGACCAAACAAACAATATTGGACGGCTTAATCCAACAGCGTTTGCTTTATGCTGCGAACCAGTCTTTAGGGCAGCGAGTTGATGATAGTGATATTAGTCGCGCAGTCCAACAAACTCCGGCTTTTCAAGTAGATGGTCAGTTTAATATAGAGCGTTATAAGCAATTATTATCGAGAGCGGGTTTCTCACCCTCAAGCTATGAATCCCAGTTACGAATGGATTTATTAGGACGTGAACTGACGAATAATATACAAAGTACGGCTATTGTTACCGACTATGATATTGATCGCTTGCTTGGTATTGAAAAACAAAAGCGGGAATTGGCGTATGGAATTGTAAAAGCAGCACCATTAGCGGCGACTATTGATATCAGCGATGCTGATGCAAAGGCGGTTTATGATGAACGCCAAGCACTTTATACAACACCAGAGCAAATATCTGTCGATTATATAATGCTTTCTGTCGCCGACTTGGCCGATAAGTTGATTGTTGATAATACAACGCTTGCTCAATTTTATACTGATAATCAAGACCAGTTTATGAGTGCAGAACAGCGTCGCGCTAGCCATATTCTGATTGAAGGTGATGCGGAAATAGCTTTAAAAGTTTTGGCTGCAGCGGAGTACCGCTTGGCACAAGGCGAGGCATTTGATGTCGTTGCAAAAGAATTATCGCAAGATACTGGATCGGCAAGTAGTGGTGGAGATCTTGGCTTTATGCAAGCTGGTGTTATGGGTGATGTAGCGTTTGATGAAGCCTTATTTGGTTTGGATAATGTGGGTGATATCAGTCAAATCGTTAAGACTGATTATGGACACCATTTGATTACGGTAACTGAAATTAAGGCACCTGAAGGTAAAGCTTTTGAGGATGTGAAAGGCGACGTTGAGGTCAGTTACCGTCGTCAAGAAGCTGAGCAATTATTTTTTGAACAAGCAGAATTATTGGCGGAGCTGAGCTATGAGAATCCAGATAGCCTAGATTTGGCTGCTGAAGAATTGGATTTGACGATTCAAAGTTCTGGTATGTTTACACGTGATGGTGGTGAGGGAATTGCTGCAAATAATAAATTTGTGAATGTGTCTTTTAGTGATGATGTCTTAGTTGAGGGCTTGAATAGTACTGTCATCGAGTTATCTGATACGGAATTGGTTGTTGTGCATAAAAAGAGCCACGAACGGGAAAGTCAGTTACCTTTTGATGTCGTTGCGAGCACAATTAAAGACCAGTTGAAATTAGAGCGAGCAGAGCAAAAGGCAAGCGACATGGGTCAAGACTTGTTAATTAAATTAGAAGCGGGCGAAACAGCTTCAACTTTGTTTGAAGCAGGGCAATGGCATGAGATGGTTGTTGTTGAACGTAGTCTAGCCACTGTTAATAGGGAAGTCTTAGACAAAGCCTATGCCATGAAGAAGCCTGATGGTCAACCGGTGTATCAGGGGGTCGGCTTGACGAATGGTGACTATGCCATAGTGGTATTAAAATCAGTCATTGAGGGTGATATAGCTTCAGCTTCCGAGCAGGATCGTGCTGGTTTATCTGCCTATCTTGCTAGGAATAATGGTGATAGTGAATTGAAAGCATTTTTAGTAAGTTTGGAAGCAGATGCCGATATTGAGGTTTCACCAAATTATATAAAGTAAACTTTTGACTAATTTAAGTTATAAAAAAGGCGCTATCAAGCGCCTTTTTTATTGTCTATCTGTTTGGGTTTTATTTATCCCCAATACCAACAATGTTATAGCCGGCATCGACATAGGTTATTTCACCTGTAATACCTGAGGCTAAATCTGAACATAAGAAAGCAGCAACATTGCCGACTTCATGAATAGTGACATTGCGGCGTAATGGTGAATTACGTTCTCCATAGGCCAACATTTTCCCAAAGTCACCAATGCCAGCAGCGGCAAGTGTCTTGATGGGGCCCGCTGAGACGGCATTAACACGAATACCGAGTTCTCCAAGTGAATAGGCCATATAGCGGACATTGGCTTCTAAACTGGCCTTAGCAACACCCATGACATTATAGTTTTCGATGGCTTTGACAGCGCCCAGATAACTTAATGTCAGTAGCGAACCATTTCGACCAGCCATCATTTCTTTACCTGCTTTAGCTAAAGCAGCAAAACTATAAGCACTAATATCGTGAGCCATTGCGAAACCATCCCGTGTGACACTATCTACATAACTGCCCTGGAGTTGTTCTCGGGGCGCAAAGCCAACCGAGTGGACGATTGTATCTAAGCCATCCCAATGTTGACCGAGTTGCTCAAAAACAGCATCAATTTGATCATCGCTAGCTACGTCACAAGGAAAGATTAGCGCAGAATCGCTGCCGCACTGTTCTGCGATTTTCTCAACGCGAGATTTGAGCTTATCATTCTGATAGGTGAAGGCAATCTCTGCGCCTTCACGTGCCATTGCTAGTGCGATACCAGCGGCAATTGAGCGTGGGCTGGCAACGCCAACAATTAATACACGTTTGCCTTGTAAGAACCCCATGGGTTGTCTCCTAAATTAGCGAATAAAACGATTAAATATAGCGTAGTTTACCTGTTTCTGATGCAGGCAGTCACCTTCTGAACTGTTTATAATGATTGCACTATTAAAAATGGGTAAAGACTATGCGACGATTTATATCGTGCTTTTACATTGTTATTCTCTGTTGCCTCACTGGTTGTGACTTGGATGCGATTAATTCGCCGTACGCCGAACAACAAGTGAAAGAGAACACGCTTTATAGTTCTTTTGCCTTGAGGCCAAAACATCTTGATCCTGCTCGATCCTATAGCTCGAATGAAGTGCAGTTCAATGGACAAATTTATGAGCCGCCGTTGCAATATCATTATTTGAAACGGCCTTATGAGTTAGAGCCATTGACGGCAACTAAGATGCCGACTGTGCATTATTTGAACGAAAGTGATGAACGGATTGCGGGCGATGATCAACAAGCCGTTGCTTATAGCGTTTATACCATTACGATTAGACCTGGTATTCAGTTTCAGCCTCACCCTGCTTTTGCTCGTGATGAGAATGGCATGCTGCTATATCACGCCTTGAATGATGACGCCTTATCTAATATTCAGACTTTGTCTGATTTTGAGCAAACTGGGTCGAGAGAGTTAGTTGCTGATGATTATGTTTATCAAATAAAGCGATTGGCTAGCCCTAAAATACATTCGCCTATTTTGGGTTTGATGAGTGACTATATTGTGGGTTTGTCTGACTATGCGGCTCAATTACGAGAGGCCGCTAGACAAGGCCAAGAGATTGATTTGCGGGCGGTGGAGTTATCAGGTGTTCGCGTGCTTGACCGTTATCGCTACGAAATTAAAGTGTTTGGTCGTTATCCACAATTGCAGTATTGGTTGGCAATGCCCTTTTTCTCTGCCGTACCTTGGGAGGCAGATGCTTTATATAAGCAACCAGGCTTGATTAAACGCAATATTACGATGGATTGGTTTCCTGTTGGTACAGGTCCATACCGTTTAACAGAAAATAATCCCAATAGCCGGATGGTTCTGGAAAAGAACCCGCATTATCGAGCAGACCCTTATCCGTCAGAAGGTGAGATAGATGACGAAAAAAATGGTCTGCTAATTGATGCCGGTCAGTTGATGCCTTTCGTTGATAAGGTGGTATTTTTATTAGAGAAGGAACAAACCTCTTATTGGAATAAGTTTTTGCAAGGTTATTACGATGTGAGTGGTATTAGCTCTGATAGCTTTGAGCAGGCGATTCAAGTGGGCAGTGGTGGGGAATTTGGTCTCAGTGATGAGATGGCGAAAAAAGGTGTGGCGTTAAGAACAGCAATAGGGACGTCAACTTATTATATGGGCTTCAATATGCAAGATGAAGTCGTTGGCGGTTTGTCTGATGCTGCTAAAAAGCTTCGACAAGCTATTTCTATCGCGATTGATTATGAAGAATATATTTCTATTTTCTTGAATGGCCGTGGTATTGCGGCACAAGGGCCAATACCGCCAGGTATATTTGGTTATGAGGTTGGGAAAGCAGGGGTGAATTCCTATGTCTATCAATGGGAAGATGAGCGGCTACAAAGGCAGTCTATTGAGCAGGCAAAAAGCCTATTAGTTGAGGCCGGTTATCCTGAAGGTCGTGAGGTGAAAACAGGAGAACCATTGACGTTGTATTTAGATGTACCAGCCAGTGGGCCAGAGGCGAGAGCGACATTTGATTGGTTACGCAAGCAGTTTCAGAAGCTTGGAATTCAATTGGTGGTGAGGAGTACGGACTATAACCGCTTTCAAGATAAGATGCGTAGCGGCCAGGCGCAATTATTTCAATGGGGTTGGAATGCGGATTACCCTGACCCCGAAAACTTTTTCTTTCTGCTTTATGGCCCAAATAGTAAAGCAAGTTATAGCGGTGAAAATGCAGCCAACTATAATAACCCTGAATTCGATCGCTTATTCGAACAGATGAAGGTGATGCCAAATACGGTTGAGCGGCAAGTTTTGATTAATAACATGTTGGCGATAATAAGAGAAGATTCGCCATGGATGTGGGGTTATCATCCAAAACAATTTTCGCTTTATCACACCTGGAATCAGAACGTGAAGCCGAATTTGATGGCCAATAATACGATGAAATACCGTCGAATTGACGCAGAAAAACGTTTTGGACTTCAGCAAGTCTGGAATCGGCCGATACTATGGCCGTTGTTAGTCTTATTTTTAATGATCATTTTGCTAATATTGCCGGCTAGTTGGGTTTATTTCAGAAAAAACCATAAAAAAATGGTTTTAAAGTGATCCTAGTTCAATTTTTTTTAAATTGCATTGGGTAGAATTGCTCTACATTATTGAGATGCCGCTGGGCAAATAATAATAATTTAGTATTAATGAGGGTGATCGAGTGGATTTAGCTACGCTGATTGGGTTATTAGTAGCCTGGGCGTTAATCATTGCGACAATTGCGTTGGGTTCAGGCGCATTGGTGTTTATTAATGCACCTTCCCTTATGATTGTTTTTGGCGGTACGATTGCTGTTGTGATGATGCGCTTCAATTTAGGTCAATTTCTTGGTGCATTTAAAACGGCGGGTAAGGCCTTTATGCATAAAAGTGAAACAACCGAAGAGTTGATTGCTTCTGTGATCGAGCTGGCAACTGTAGCGCGTAAAGAGGGTTTGTTGGCATTAGAAGGCCGCGAAATCAATAACCCGGTTTTACAAGCAGGTATTACAATGTTGGTTGATGGCCATGAGCCTGGTGTCGTGCGCAGCTCACTCACAACAGAAATGAATGAAACGGTGGCACGTCACAGCATAGGTCAAGCCATTTTCAAAGCAATGGGTGATGCTGGCCCGGCGATGGGCATGATTGGTACATTGGTTGGTTTGGTTCAGATGTTATCAAATATGTCAGATCCTAAATCAATTGGCCCAGCGATGGCTGTGGCTTTATTGAC
>Ga0233444_10001550_pt1 | contig 25963 bp, 20 predicted proteins | sample SI_124_October20_6_FD_182792 | JGI IMG/M metagenome (GOLD analysis project Ga0233444, IMG submission 182792) | Seawater microbial communities from Saanich Inlet, British Columbia, Canada - SI_124_October2016_10_MG | ecosystem: Environmental > Aquatic > Marine > Inlet | place: Canada: British... | reverse complement strand
TATTATTGGGAACTACTAAAAGTAATTTTATGTTAGGGTTATTAATTTTTAATAAAACGGTTGCTCTTATTAGTAGGTCTAAACCCTTAGACACTCCAAGTCTTCCAAAGTGAATAAAATCATACTTATAATTGTTTACTTTTTTAATTTCTGAATATGTAATACCATTATAAATTCTTATCAAATTTTTCTTGTCTCTAACTGACTCTAAGGTGAAGTTTGATACTGAAACCCAATAATCAAAAGGAAGATTAAGAACGATTTTTTCAAAAAACCAAAATAATATTCTTTCAAGCATTATTAAATAAGGTAACTTAAACCAAAGATTTCCCCAATTTTCATTTATGGTAATTACACTTTTTATATTTCTCAATTTTGAAACAATAAAAGCAGGTATTGCTCCTGTATTAAAAGTAGTAGTATGAATAATATCGAAACCTTTTGAGAATTTATAGACTTTAAAAACACCAAAAAAAGCAAATAATATTCTATTTGAAAAAGAAGTTCTAATTATCTCTACACCATTAATTATTTCCCGCTTTGGAAGATTTCTAGACTTTCGAGTTGTAATAACTCTTACTGTATTTCCTCTACTTTGAAGACCTTCAGCAAGTTGTTTGAATAGCTTTTCAACACCGCCTACACTAGGATAATAATATTGAAGAACAAATATGATTTTCATTAATTTATTTTAGGGATTGAAATTAAACTTTAATCTGTTAAGTAAAGTCATTTTCCTTGATAAAATCACTAAGTGGAGAAGATGGGATTCGAACCCACGACCTCTTGACTGCCAGTCAAGCGCTCTAGCCAACTGAGCTACATCCCCGAATTATCACGAAAATAATTAATTAATTTAATTACAGCTTGGTAATGATTGTATTTCGATAGGCTTTAGTGCCTTTTACCTTTACTATGTACATCCCCTTAGACCAATTAGAAGTTGGTAATTTTAAGATTTGTAAATTATTTTCCTCCAGTATTAGTTTTCCATCTAAACTATAGATAGCCAAATAAACTTTTTCATCAAAATCTATATGTAATTCGTTTTTGAAGGGGTTGGGATAAGCATTGTAAGTAATTAAATTTGGACTAATTACAGACGAAATATTACATGGGCTTCTTAGTGTTTGGAACCAATTAAAAGCTGAAGATAAAGCAGGCAAAATACATCCCCCATGGTCATTATTTCCCATGTTTATTGCCTGAACATCCAAGGCTCCATTATTATTCATAGTGCTTTCTGCATTTAAAGCATTGGTATATGCAATCTGCTCATCTGCTGTACAATAATACATTCTTAAGGGATTTAAAGGCAACCAGTCGTAATTGTCATTATCAATAAGTGCCCGCCACCAAGGGTGGTTCTTGTTAACTGAATCATTTATAAAATTATTCAAACAAGTATCTCTAATTAATAAACTCATCTGGTTTGGAATAAGACTATTTAATAATCCCATATCCAAAGTAGTATTGTTTCCGCTAAAAAAAGGAGGAACTATGGTATCGTATGGAGAATAAAGTACATCTGACCAAGAATTAAATATATTTCCATAAGCCAATTGGTAGGATGCAAGAAGATAAACTATATATCCCGGGTTAGAATAGGGAGATGGAGAAATAATAGTATCTGCCATTATTCCAGATAGATCATAAGGCCCAGAGCAAGGAGCAGAAGCTATAATATTAAATTCAGACTGTAGATTTTTATCTTTTATAAATTTTGTAGTAGCCATACATGCATGGCCTCCTTGAGAATAACCTGTTAGAAAAAGCTCATTATTATCTACAAAATTGGTAGTACTTAAATATTCTCTAGCGGCTCTAACCATGTCTATTGAAGCAGTTGCTTCAGTATGGGCATGAACATAAGGATGAAATCCTGGACTATCTCCCATGCCAATATAGTCTGGCATACAAACAAAATACCCGCCTGCTGAAAAAATCTTTCCTATGACTGACTCTGGATTATTATAAGACGGAACATCGTTTTTTCTTAAAGTAGTTCCATGGTTATATACTGCTATTGGAAAATCGTTGCAACTTGTATTTTTAGGGACCATAAATGCACCAGTAGCGATAATAGGCAAACTATCTGTATCTACAGTATTATAGGTCATCTTGTACATGTCGACATCGTAATCTAGAGTCAACCCTGTAGCACCACTTAATATGGTTGAGGATGAAGAATTTGAGAAATTACAAGAAACTAAATACTGACCATTTGCTTGAAAATTAAGCACTGTAATTATAAACAACAGCTTAAAATAATTAATCAATATTTTTAGTTTATTAAGCACTTTTAGGTAAAGTCCAAATATATATAAGAACTAAACCAATAACAAATGAAATAAAAGGGGCTAAAAACATACATCAATGTAATACAAAAATGTATATACAATATATATGTTTAAGAAAACTTATAAAAAGATTTAAATGAGTTACCACTTTTTTAAGTGGTAACTCATTATTATAAAATGTGGGCCCAGAAGGGCTCGAACCTTCGACCCCCTGATTATGAGTCAGGTGCTCTAACCAACTGAGCTATGGGCCCTAATTCAGCATAATACTAAATTGGTTGGTAAATTTGCAAAAAAAAATCTAATTACTTTAAAGTAAGGCCAATAATTTACTCTAGTCTCCAACTAATGCCTCCCATTAACCATCTTCCTGGCATTTTGGCACCTAATATATTCTGGTATTCTTTGTCTAATAAATTAAGTATCTGAATGTTTAAAGAAAGTTTATTATCCATTAATCCATAACCTACTCTTGCATTGAAAAGTCCATAACTGTTTTCTAAATCACTAGATATGGATTCTGCAGCCTGAGCAGTTCTTTCTTTGAACAAACCAGAAATTGAGAACTGGAAAGAGTTGTAATTTAAAATTAGCTGAGCATTAATAAGATGCTTAGCAAAACTTGATAAATAAATTCCTAGAGTGTCGTTTGTGATATCTGTAAAAGTATAACCCATTTGGCAATTTAAAGTGCTATTTTCTGAAATAAGAAATTTAGAGTTTAACTCTAGCTCAAACCCATTGACATTTACATCCTTAATATTTTTTGCAAATGTGTAATTCTCACCATTAACTAATACGCCTATGTCACTATCTATATCACTTTCATTAGTCAAAATATAATCTATAATATTACTAGACTGTCTGCTAAAAATAGTTGCTTTAAATAAAGTGTTCTTAAATGGAGAATAGTTAATTCCTATCTCTTCTGACCATCCTCTTTCAGCCGTTAAATTTGGGTTTCCTAATCGAATATAAGTCTTTAGAGCAATATTATTATTATATCTTTCTGTGTAATCTGCTGCCCTTATACTCCTGCCTGCTGAAGCTCTTAATGCCAAATTAGGTAAATTATAAGCAGCATTTATTTGAGGACAAAATTCAAATCCGTAATTTTCATCATAATCTTCTCTAGCGATAGTAGTTAAAACTAAATTATTTGTCTTGTAAACCCCCATTAAGAAAGCTCCAAAATGATAATCGCTGTGGTTTCCCCTATCGTTGCTTTCAATTTTCCTTAAGTCAGCTTGAATTCCTGACTTAACAATTAACATCTCATTAAGTTCATTTGAATTATTTATTGTGAAATTTAAATAATCCATTTTATGAATATTAGGGTCTGAAGTTGGTGTATAAAGAAATTCATCTGAAGATCTTTTATAGCTAGCGTTAATATCCAATAAAGATCCTGTTGAGGTTTTTCTCTGAAGCTGAATTCTGTTGAACCAGTTAGACGTTATTTCTGTAGATTTGTCTGACAGGTAAGAAGTATAAAAATATCTTGCGTTGAAATCACTAGAAAGAATGGAGGATCTAACTTTTAAATCCCACAAATCATTTATTTTAAACCCTGCAGAAAGACTTATGTTTTTAATATCAAAATAATTCCTGTATCCCTCCAATATTGTTGAATCGTTGACTGCAACTGGCAAGATACTGTCTCCTATAGATTGATTTATTGATGCCCCTAACCCAACATAAAATTTATTGGATTTATGAAAAACACTTGCTGTAGAGTTTATTAAATTATTTTCTCCGTAGTTGATAGATCCAGATGAAGTAGTTCCATTTTTTAAAGAGTCGAAACCTTTGGTAATAACATTAATTACCCCCCCAACAGCATCAGGCCCATACATAGAAGCACCTGCCCCTTTTAATATTTCAATTCTCTCGATTTCCATATTTGAAACTGGAACATAGCAATTAAAATGCCCTGTCAATGGATCGTTAATTTTCATGCCATCAATTAAAACCAAAACTTGAGAAAAAGTAGATCCTCTCATTACAATATCTCCTTGCACACCAAATCCTCCACGAGACTGAACTTCAACACCACAAATAGTTTGTAACAGTTCGTAAAATGTAGTAGCTGGAAGTTGTTGTATTTGTTCTTTGGTCAAAATACTGATACTTCTACCTGTCTCGCTAGCTTTTAAAGGAATTCTAGTGGTTTGTACTAGCAAAGTATCTAGACTGAAACTTTGCTGAGCACTTGGTTTAATAACTAACGAAAGGAAAAGGAAAATGCTTAAAAAATATTTCAAAATGAATAAATGTTTAATTTTCTTTAATATATCTAAATTCGAGACAATTTTAATGATTTGTTTGGATTAATTATGGGTAATGACGGAAATTAAAAGTATAATATTTGACTTAGGGGGCGTAATTTTAAAACTAGATTATTCTAAGACAGAAGATGAGTTTAAAAAAAATGGTGTTTTACGTTTTAAAGAACTATATAATCAAAAAAAACAAACCCTTCTTTTTGATGATTTTGAAAAAGGGAAAATAAAGCCAGAAGAATTCATTTCTTCAATTAAATGTTCTGAAAATTTAAAAATTAAAGAAATCGATTTCATAAATGCTTGGAATGCGATGCTTTTAGAAATTCCTATGAAAAAACTACAATTTATTGATGGTCTAAAAAAAGATTATAAAATATTTTTATTGAGTAACACCAATGAAATACACATCAAAAAATTTGAAGACGATTTAAAAAAGAACAATATGCTAAAGCAATTCTACAAATGCTTTGACAAAATATATTATTCTTCAAGAATGGGAAAGAGAAAACCAGATGAAAATTGTTTTAATCAGGTTTTGGAAGAGAACGGATTAGTGGCTGAAAACACCTTATTTATTGACGACTCTATTCAGCACATTGAAGGAGCTGAAAAGGTAGGAATTAAAACCTTTCATTTAGAAAAAAACAAATCTATACTGGATCTTGTTCCTGACATAATTCAATCAAAACACCACCAGTAGACTTAGGATGAAGAAAACAAATAAGTTTATTATCTGCCCCCTGCTTAATATCTCCAATAGCATCAAACCCCAAATTAATAAGCCTTGCTAACTCCGAATGAATATCTTCTACATGAAGAGCTAAATGGTGCATGCCTTGTCCCTTTTTAGTAATAAACTTTTCAATTGGGCTGTCTTCCTTAGTTGCTTGCAGTAACTCAATTTTAGATTCTCCTATCTTATAAAAATAAGTTTTCACTCCCTCAGATTCAACCAATTCGGTTTTATAACATGTTTCACCAAATAGTTTTTCAAAAATTTCATTGCTTTTTTTGGAGTTTTCTACAGCAATTCCAATATGTTCTATTTTTTTTATCATCTTTTCTAATTTATGAATTTAAGACCACTTACTGAATATAAAAAATAGATATAATTGAAAATTATATTTAAAGAACCCTTCTTTTGTAAATAAACTTTTGAAAACTCTGTAAATAGCAGTATTTTCACCAAACTTTAATTTTAATTTGCATTTTATGTTTGGGATTTTCAAAAAAAAATCAGAAAAAGATACTTTACTGAAAAAGTACAATGCCTTAACAGAAGAAGCTTATAAGTTATCCCACTCTAACCGATCAGCAAGCGACCAAAAAACTAAAGAAGCCAATGATATTCTAGATAGAATAAAAATATTGGAGTCGGAAGAAAATAAATAAATTTTTCCCGAAAGTGTTTTAAATTTATAATTCCTTATGAAAGATCGTGAGCTTGCAGAAAGCATACTAAAAGTTACTAGAGAACATCCTGAATATAGCTACAATTACAAGCAAGTAGCTGCAGTTTTAGGAGTTAAAGATGCATTTATAAGAAAAAGAATTGTTACCCTTTTGCAACAGCTTGCTAAAAATGGAGTTTTAAAGGAAATAGAACGGGGTAAATACCAAATAAAAGAAGGCAACAAAGAACTGGTTGGTCATATACAAACAGTAAGTAAAGGTGGTGGGTACTTTATGTCCCCAAAAATTGAAAAAGATATCTATATACATCCATCCAATCTTAAAAATGCTCTTAATGGAGATAAAGTTCTTATTAAAAGTAGTTTGTATAAAGGCAAGGAAGAAGGAAGAGTTCTTAAAATAATTGAACGCGTAAAAAAAGAATACATTGGTGTTATTGAGATTTCTGAAAAATTTTGCTTTTTTATCCCTGATGATAGAATGGTGAAAACACATTTTTTTATTGAAAAAAAACATATCAATAAAGCAAAAAATGGACAAAAAGTAAAAGTTAAATTTCTTTCATGGCCTAAAAATGCAAAAAGCCCTCAAGGCGCAGTAATAGAAATTATAGGGAACCCTGGAGAAATAAATGTTGAAATGAATTCTATCCTTTCAGAATTTGGCTTTCCAACTAAATTCCCAGTCCCTGTAATTAAAGATTTAGACTCTATTCCAACCCCAAATTATGACAAAGAGGCAAAGAAAAGAAGAGATTTTAGAAAAGTAACTACTCTAACTATTGATCCTGTTGATGCGAAAGATTTTGACGACGCATTGAGTTTTAAAGAGTTAGATGATCAAATAACTGAAATAGGTGTTCATATTGCAGATGTGGGGCATTTTGTAAAAGAAAAATCCATTATTGATAATGAAGCTTTTGAAAGAGGGAACAGTGTGTATTTGGTAGATAGAGTAATTCCAATGTTGCCTGAAAAACTAAGTAACGTCCTATGTTCTCTAAGACCAAAAGAAGATAAATTAACATTTTCGGTAGTATTTAAAATCAATAAAGAGGGGAAGGTTTTAGATACCTGGTTTGGCAAAACAGTTATCCACTCTAACCATAGATTTACCTATGAAGAAGTGCAAGAAATTATTGAAGGCAAAAAAAATACTTTTTCCAAAGAAATTAATGTTCTAAATACGTTGGCTAAAATTATTCGTTCTAAAAGACTAGATAATGGAGCGCTTAATATTGAAAGTTCTGAAGTTAAATTTCAACTTGACGACAAAGGCACTCCAATAGGAACCTACATAAAGGTTTCCCAAGAAGCTCACCAGCTAATAGAAGAGTTTATGCTTCTTGCCAATAAACATGTTGCAATAAAAATGGGTAAACCCGCAAAAAATAAACTTGTTTCTCCGTTTATTTATAGAGTTCATGATGATCCAAATGAAGAAAAACTCAATGATTTAAAAATATATTTAAAGTCAATGGGGTATGAAATAGTAAGAAAGAAAGACAAACCTATTTCTTTTTCTTTAAATGAAGTGATGCAAAAAGCGAAAAAAAGAAAAGAACTACAGTTAATTTCTCCTATGGTCATTAGATCAATGTCCAAGGCTGTGTACAGCTCTGATAATATAGGACATTATGGTTTGGCCTTTCAATATTATACCCATTTCACTTCACCAATAAGGCGATATGCAGATTTAATTGTTCACAGAAAATTAATTAAATCTTTAGAAGAAAAAAATGTCCATAGTAAAGATCAGTTAGAACATACGTGTAACCATATTTCTAAAATGGAAAAACAGGCAGTTGATGCAGAAAGAGCGTCGATAAAGTATATGCAGGTAGTGTTTTTAAAAGAGCGTATAGGCCAGCAATTTACTGGTATGATTTCTGGCCTTACAGATTGGGGGATTTATGTTGAGCTCCATGAAAATAAGTGTGAGGGAATGATTCCCTTAAACTCCATGAAAGACGATCAATATTTTTACGATTCAGAGAAAAAAACAACAACAGGCTATAAAACTCAAAAAACCTATAAAATGGGTCAAGAAGTAAATATAATTGTCAAAAAAGCAGATTTACATAAAAGACAAATAGACTTTAAGATTATCAACTAGTTTTTCATGAAAGACTTTATTAAAATCTCTTCTCCTTGTTTTAAACTTATAGAATAATACCCTTTACTAAGTTTTGAGGTATTTATATTGACAATATTTGAGTTGACTTTTTTATTGGATAAAACTTGTTTTCCCATAATATCAAAAACAGCTAGCTCTGAAATTATTTTAAAACTTGAAATAGTTAATTTGTTATTAGCTGGATTTGGAAAAACAGAGACTTCGTTCTTATAAGAAGTATTAATTGCAGTCGTATTTTCATAGGAAATATTGATATTGTCAATATACAAGTCATTTCCTCCACCGGATTCAAATTCAAATTTAAATCTGAAATTTTGAACGCAGAATGGGCCTATTAAACTAGTTATAGTGGCCTCTCTCCAGTCTCCAAATGAAGGTAAAAAGTTGTTTTGATCTGGAGCCGTAATTAGCTGACTATACTGTAGAATTTTACGTACAGACCAAGTTTTACCACAATCGTTTGATGCCAAAACTTTGAGATAATCATTGTTGGTAGAATTTTTTCTAGCAAAGGCATATTTAAAATTGAAATACGCTTTGGTAGAATCAGATAAATCAAAGGTTTTACTTTCCAAAACATGTTTAGTTCCTTCTGCAACACCACTATTTTGAACTTTTAAACAATAAGATCCATTGTAAGAAACCTCATCTGTAACAGACCAGTTTCCAATATTAGAAATCCACTCTGGAGAACTAAAATTAATATTTTCAAACCCCTCATAAAAAGGCAACTGTTCTCCATTGTAATCCATTACAATGACTGCATCGTTTTTAAGTTCGGTTAAGAAATTTATGCTGTCCCCAGATGAAGTTAAAGAAACATCGAACACTCCCGCAGATGGATAAGTAGTAAATAGATTTTCTAAATTAGAGACAGAAGGATTTGCACCAGAGAAATCCCAATTCCATGAAATTGGATTGTGGTATGAATAATCTTGAAAATACAAACTATCCCCGGAGCAAGTAATATATCTATTGGCAAAAAAATCAGCTTTGCAAAAAGGGGCTGTTGTATCTATGCCCGTTGCTAAATGATTTGCTGCAGTAATTAAATTGGATCTTCCCCCAAGACTTGATGTAACTGCTGTTCTCATTCTTGCTTTTTGACCTAAATTAAACTTCTTTCTACATGGACTGTATTCCATATGGTTTTCAATATTAGCAACTGATCCACAAGTTGTTTCATTGTAATTACACCACTGAGACCCGATGGTATTTGGTGTGTCTGCTACTCCGTCATCAGAACTACAATTGGAAGCCAGCCCTGGTTCATTGGTGCTCCCCCATGTGTGTGGCAGATTCAACCAATGTCCAACTTCATGGACAAATGTTTTACTTCCAGATGGATTTCCGGTTCCAATACCTCCACAATAATCGTGTCTTAACCATATTCCATTATTCATTGTGTTTCCAAAAAATGAGGAAGGATAATAAGTATACCCAGCAATACCTGTTCCTACTGAACCACAAACAAAGACATTTAAATACTCATTTCCAGGCCAATTTCCTTGGAATACATCATTATACATCATAACAGCATCTACTTGGTCTGATCCGTTAATATCCCCATTGTTGTAGGAATAAGGAGTTTGAGTCATTGTAATTCCACTAAAACAAGTACCATCAGGGGCCTTGGTTGCTAAAACAAACTCTACTTCAATATCTGCAATTAGTGGCTTGAATAATGAGTCAACGGTGGCTGTATCCGCTCGTAAAGCTCTTAAGTCTCTATTTAGAATCGCAAGAGCATCCAAAACTTGTGACCTGTCAATTTTCTCCACTCCATTATTGTGAACTATATGAAAAACAACTGGAATTTTATACAAAACGCTTTTATTTTGAGCACCAGATGAATATTGAGTATTGGTAATGATTCTTTGTTCTTGCTCATATAAACTCTTAAAAGTCGAATCTTTTAATAATTTGGATAATATTATATGCTGGCCACAAGAAAAATCTTGCGACTGGGCAGAAAGGCTAATATTTTCAGAAAATGAAATTACTAGCACCAATGATAAGTATTGAAATATTTTTTTCATAGAAGGTTAAAGTTATAAAACTGATTTATAATAATAGCTTACAAATGGAAATAATCAAGCAATCTGAATAAATTCTTCCTCAATTAATGGGTCTCCTTGGTATTTTCTAAATAACTGGATTGTGGCAACTACATCTTTTTCACAATAGTGAATAATTCTATCTAAATCTTTATCCTGATAAAAGACTTTGGCTACTTGACTCCCATCCATATCGTCTTTTGGGGTTGGTATTTTAAAAATATAAGTTAATAAATCTAAAGAAGTGTAGTTTTTAAAATCTCCAAATTTCCATAGCTCCATGGTGTCTAAATGTTTTATTTCCCAAGGTTTTTTCCCAGAAACATTTAACATATAAGGAATTTTTAAATTGTTAATTAAAATTCTTCTACATAAAAAAGGGATGTCAAACTCCTTCCCGTTGTGGGCACAAAATAAGAAATCTGGAGTATTGTAATAGCTATTTAAAAGGTCTAAAAATTCCTGAAGAAGAGCTATTTCGTCTTGATTTGCTATGCTTTTAATGCGAATCTGCGTTTCCCCTTCTTTTTGCAGAACAAACCCTAGAGAAATACAAACTACTTTTCCAAATTCAGCATAAATTCCTGCTTTTTCGTAAACTTCTTCTGCATTTAAATTCTCTCTTTCCTGTATAAATCTTGTTTTTCTGTCCCATAGTCCTTGCCCTCTTTCGTCTAACTCGTTGTAATCAAAAGTTTGAGGAACTGTTTCAATATCAAAAAAAAGAATCTTACTGTAGTTGATGTTTTTAAGCATAAGTTATTTCTTATCTATCCAATTAATACCAAACAAAATCTTAAAATTTCTTTTGAATCGAAACTTTAACTCTTCCATATCAATTTCTTGATTGGTTTCTTTTTGCAAAGAGGTTACAGATTTGCCTTCAATTCCACAAGGAACTATATGTTTAAAATAATCTAAATTAGAGTTAATATTAAATCCTATGCCATGCATAGTGACCCAGCGACTACATTTTACTCCAATTGCACAAATTTTTCTCGGATTTTCTTTTTTAGCATCTATCCAAACTCCAGTAAAACCGTCTAACCTTTGTCCAGAAACACCATAATCTTTGAGTGTTAATATAACAGATTCCTCTAAAAGCCTTAAATATTTATGGATGTCGGAAAAAAAATAATCTAAGTCTAAAATTGGATAAACTACCAATTGTCCTGGACCGTGATAAGTAATATCACCTCCTCTGTTGATTTTATAAAAAGAAATATTCTTTTCTTTTCTTTTCGGACCATCAATTAGAAGATTTTTCGAGTCACCACTTTTCCCTAAAGTATAGACATGAGGGTGCTCACAAAAAATTAAATAGTTTGTAGTAGGAACCCTATCTTCAGGAAACTTTCTATTTTTAATTTTCAGCTGTACAGAAGCATCAAATAACTTAGTCTGATAATCCCAACATTGCTTATAGTCTATTAGTCCTAAATCCTCTAATTCAACCTCAGGTTGGTTCATATCTTGGCCAATTCGGCCTTTAAAAAGTTTATTACTTCTACTTCTACATCGTCAACTTTATAAAGTTCTGCGAGGTAAACCGATATCCAATCTCCCAATAAAACATGGTAAAAAGTTTGAGCAAGAAAAGAATCTCCTTTTGCAGTAAATTCTAAAACAGTTGATGTATGTTTTTTAAAGATGTCTTTACATATATCAATCCTAACCGAAGAACGTGGATGCTCGTAAGAAGATCTGAAAATTATTACTGCATATTCTTCTTTTCCTCCAGCCCAGCCAACAAGTTCGTTGTGGTTCATTTCTGGAAAAACATGTGCCCATCCCAATGCTTTAGAATTTTCATTAATCTGCTGTTTGAATCTTACTATTACACCCTCCATTGAAGATTCAGAATAAGTAACAAATGTTTTATTTTGTAATGCTTTGGCAGTTTGCTTTGCAGTAGAAATTATATCCTCAACCTCTTTATCTAAAAGAGCAACTGTTGCTTTGGTCTGCTCTACATAATCGTTATTGACAAACCCATAATGATTGAAAAGAAATAGTTGCTGAATAACAGAATAAGTAAGCATGGCTCTTGGTGAAAATGCTTTTGGTAAAATTAAAAGGTTATAGTCATTTTCTTTGGCAATTTCAGCAAGTTTACCGCCATGAGTGATACAAGCAATTTCAGAACTTGCTTCCTGAGCAACTTTTAACGCTTCAAGGGTTTCCTCGGTATTTCCAGAAAAACTTGAAACAATAACCAATGTATTTTCATTAATAAATTTTGGCATTGTGTAATCATTGTTAATTACAGCTGGTATTTTGAGTTGGTCGGCTACTATTTGAGTAGCAATTTTCCCACCTATACCCGAGCCTCCTAAACCAGTAATTACAATGTTGTTAATTTGGTTTTTAGAGGGCTTTAAATTTGCCTTTAAACCTATTTCTAATGCTTCTGATAATTGTGCTGTAAATTGTTTTACTAGTCTTCTCATTTTTATTTTTTATATAGTTGCTATACACTTTAATTCTATTGCAATTGGTGTAGGCAAAGAGTCAATTGCAACGGTTGTTCTACAAGGTTGATTTTCTTTAAAATATGTAGCGTAAATCTCATTAAATTTTTTGAAATCTCTTTTCATATCCACTAAAAAAACGGTAATATCTACTAATTTTTCCCAAGAAGAGCCGCTTTCTTCTAAAATAGTTTTTACATTTTGAAAAACACTGTGACATTGAGACTCAAAATCAAATGTTTTAAAATTTCCATTGTGATCTAATTCCAACCCTGGGACAAAAGAATCATTGGCGTCTGAGTTTGCTTTTCTTGGCCCAACACCAGAAAGAAATAATAGATTACCTACTTTTCTAGCATGTGGATATAGCCCTACTGGTTTAGGTGCTTTTTCGGAATTTATTTGTGATGAATCCATAAAATATTTAATAATTAAATTCGAAATTAGTCATAACTTATACATACATTGGTAGTTTCTGTAAAAAAGTTCAAAGCATAACTTCCTCCTTCTCTGCCAACACCTGATTCCTTCATCCCTCCAAAGGGCGTTCTTAGGTCTCTAACCAACCAACAGTTTATCCAAACAATTCCTGAATCTAATTTTAATGACATTCTATTTGCCCTTTTTAAATCCGAAGTCCAAACCATACTGCACAACCCATACTTAGTGCTATTTGCAAAATTTAAAACTTCTTCTTCGCTATCAAACGGCGTTAAAGTTACCACAGGACCAAAAATTTCTTCTTGATTTGTAGAGCAGTCATAGCTAAGACCTTCAAAAACAGTTGGCTCTAGAAAATATCCACTAGAGCACCTGCCTTTTGGAACAAATTTATTTCCTCCAGCTAATAGAATTCCACCCTCTTTTTTTGCAACTTCGATATGGGTTATAACCTTTTCCATGTGTTGCTTTGAAACTAAAGCGCCAATTTTTGAAGATTTTTCTAATGGATCTCCAATTGTTAAACTCTTTACTTTTTTAAGGAATTTTTCTTTGAAAACCTTATAAATTTTTCTCTCTACAAAAATTCTTGAACCACACAGACAAATTTGACCTTGGTTAGAAAATGAGCTTAAGACAGAGCTAGAAACAGCTTTTTCTAAATCACAATCTGCGAAAATAATATTTGGGTTTTTGCCGCCTAATTCTAAACTTAATTTTTTGAACATTGGAGCAGCAACCTTGGCAATTTTTTGCCCCGTTAATGTGCCTCCTGTAAAAGAAATAGCCTTAATATTTTGATGTTTAGTGATCTCATAGCCCACTTTTGGTCCTAACCCATGAACAATATTTAAAACTCCTTTGGGCAAGCCAGCATCAATACAAATTTTGGAAAACAAGAAAGCTGTCATTGGAGTAATTTCAGAAGGCTTTGCAACCACTGTATTTCCAGTGGCTAAGGCAGGTGCGATTTTCCAAGTAAATAAATAAAGTGGAAGATTCCAAGGAGAGATACATCCAACAACTCCAATTGGCTTTCTTAAAGTATAGTTAATAGCCTCTTGACTCATTTGTTGGCTTTCTGAATTTTCATGCAGAATGGCACTAGCAAAAAAAGACATATTAGTAGCTGCTCTTGGAATATCTACTTTCTTTGCAAGAGCCAAAGGCTTTCCGTTATCTACGGATTCTGCAAAAGCTAAATCGTCTTGCCTCTCAAGAATCAGATCTGCTATTCTTTGTAAAACAGTAGCTCTTTCCTTTATGGTTGAATTACTCCATATTGGAAATGCACTTTTTGCTGCTTTTTGAGCAATCTCAACATCTTCTTTGGTGGAATCTGGAATTAAACTGTAAACTTCTCCAATAGATGGGTTGTAGTTGTCCAACCATTGGTTACTCATGGGCTCAACTAGCTCTCCGTTAATATAATTGAATATTTTATCCATACTATTGACAGCGACTATATGCTCGTTGAAATTTTATTTGTTCTGACTCGCTTTTTTCCAATTGATTTAAAATGTCAATATATAAAACATTACATGAGTCTGTCCAAAAATTAATCTCCACTTCTTCTTGGGCTCTGTGCAATTGAGTATAACAGTTGCATAATTTATCTGCCATTGGATTGTTTTCCTGACAAGAAAAAAATAAAGCTGAAAATATTACAATACAAAATAGATGTCTCATGCAATATAAAATTAGTTATAAAATTCAGGTTTATACTTAATAATTGTAATCAAATTAGAAACTAAGTCTTGGGATAAGATTGTTTTTAAAATTAAAGTGGAGGGGTCGTATAAAAGTTCCTTATGAATTACTCGTACATTGTCTTTGTATTCATCCATGAAAGTGACGTTGCCCCATTCATCATAATCGTACCTAAGCTCCTTTATTGGAGTTTCATTTTCTTTGGTAAAATATTGAATAGATTTTAAATACCCTCTGTCATTATAAGTGTATTTTTCATGCTTAGTACTATTAGATATTAATAATCTAGTATGAATTTTGAACAAGTAATTAAAACTATCGTAATAGTAAATTTGTCGTTGGTAAGGTCTGCCGTTGCTATTTAAGGAAGTCACCTCAATGGTAGAATCTTTGTTTTCATAAAGATAACTTTCTTGAAAAATTACATACTTCTCTTCTAACTTAAAATTCATTTTACTTTTAGAAGCATTTTTTTCTCTTGAATATGTCTTACTAATTAATTTTCCTAAATCATTGTATTTTTTGCTGTAAGAGTAAAAACCATAAGAGTCACTAACCCTAAAAATAGTGTTCTCATTTTTTAGATTGTATTCATAAAATGTAAATGTTGTATCTGATTTGCTTTTGGTTTTTGAAGACAAATAATGAATAGTTAAATTTCCCTTTTCATTAAAAATATAGGCCTCTTTTTTACCAGAACTTTTTATAGCTCCAAGTTCTTTTTTCGAAGAAATTGTTCCAGTTATAGACTTTAATTTAACAGATCTAATATATTTTTCATTGAAAAAAGGAGTCTCGGTAAAAATTTGACCTGACTCATTGTTGATCATTTGAGCAAATAATTGATTAATAGAAAAACAAAATAACAGCAAAATAAATCTGTTCATATTTCTAAATTTAAAGCTTGTTTAGTAGTTAAAACAGCAGGTAGACAAAGTTTGTCATTGCAAATAAATATATTTTTTTTGTTGGGGTTGTACTTTTCTTTGAAAATTGGCAAATCTGATTGTTTTTCTAATAAATATACATCCTCAAAAAATTCTTTTTCAGAATAAAATCCTAGCAACTCCTGCACTGAAAACCCAACCATAATATATTGTTTTTTAGGATTATTAACTTTCTTAGATAAAAGCATCCAATTGGTAAAGTTAGAGGGGGAACTTTCCGCATTTAATGCAACTGCCGATAGCATATTATTGCAAATCTTTAAAAAATATTTGTCGTAAGTAACTTTATAGATATCATATAAATTACTAGCCATTACAGAATTACTAGATGGAATAACCTGATCATCCACCTCAAAAATATCTTTAAAAAGCTTTTTTTCATTGGAAAGTCTAAAAAGATTTTTTTCTTTTTGCCAAAATTTAGAAATTGAAGATTCTGTAAAATGAATACTTTTTTCTAACCAATAGCTGGAATTTTTAATTTTTCCCATTTTAATGGCTGCTGAAATCAACCAAGCATAATCTTCTAGGGTTCCATTTATTACATTATTTGTGTAAACCAACCTATTGCATTGGTGATTTTTATTGGTGAATTTTTTAAAAATTAGTTTAAGAAGCATTTCTGCTTTATCTAAATATTCTTTCTTCTTGTAGGTAATTGATGCATCTAATAGCCCATTTACCATCATACAATTCCAGCTGCAAATGGCCTTATTATCAATAGCTGGAAAGCTTTTATTTTCACGTATTTTTTTTAGTTTGAAAATAATTTTTTTTGCTTTCTCACTATTATCATAAGTTGTTCTATGCATGTGCCAATTATTTTCCCAAAGCATCTGCTGGGTCATATTGAAGTAAGATTTACAATAGTTTTGTTCTTGCTCATTTAAATTTTCATGTATTTCAGATTTTTTAAAAACATAGTAAGCTCCCTCTCCATCTTTATTATCTGCATCAACAGAAGCTGGAAAAAGTTGATGATTTTTTTCACTTAGCTCTAGCCAATAATCAATAGTTTGTTGAACTAAAAATTCATTTTTGGTGTTTTTATTTAAAAAATCAAAAATGGAAAAGACACTAATCAACTGAGCGTTGTCGTAAAGCATTTTTTCAAAATGTGGAATATTCCAATACTCATCTACACAGTATCTAAAAAACCCACCTTCTATGTGGTCAAATAATCCTCTTTGAGAAATTTTATCAAGAGTTAGATTGATAAATAAATCCCAATCTTTTGATTTCCCTGCCAACATTAAAAAATTTAAAACTGTTGGTAATGGAAATTTTTGATTGGAATTAATCCCTCCATTTTTAATGTCCAAAAAATAACTCCATTCGCTAAACTCATTTGAAAAATTAAAATCCGATTTTTTAATTGTTCCGGAGGATTCTAAAAGATGTTGGGAATACTTTTGAGTAAAGTCTAAAAGAGTTTCCGGATGGTCATTATGCAAAACATTGAATCTATTGATTAATTGCATCCATTCTTTTGTTTGAAAATAGGTTCCACCATAAAGCGGAGTTGTGTCTGGCATTAAAATACAATTTAAAGGCCATCCTCCATTACCTTTAGTCTCCATTAAAAAATCCATATAAGCATTATCTACATCGGGGTGTTCTTCCCTATCTACTTTAATAGATATAAAGTTTTGGTTCATAAAACTTGCAATTAGCTGATTGCTAAATGTTTCTCTCTCCATAACATGACACCAATGGCATGCGGAATAACCAATACTTAAGACAATTAACTTATTTTCCAATAAGGCAGTATCTAGAGTTTTAACTGACCAAGTTTTCCAGTGAATTGGATTTTGAGCATGGTGTTTTAAATAAGCGCTATTTGAGCTATTTAATTCATTCATTGTTGTAATTATCCATTAGCTCTTTTAAATCTGATAAAATCTGACTTTTTAAATGCTTAGGAGAAATGATTTTACAATCTTTTCCAAAACCCATTAGCAACATTTTAAGCTCGTAAGTAATTAATAAATGGAAGGAAAAAAGATGGTTTCCATTAGACTTTATTTCCTTTATTTCTTGGGAATGATGAATAGGTTGAGATTTTAAATATTTGGATAGTATTGGCTTGGTTTCAATCACTATTTCGCTGGGAAGTTCATTAAAAACAGTGATGCCAATAGAATGCTTAAAATAATTATCGGGTGAGAATCTTGTGTCCACGGCAAACTTTTGCTCAAGGACTATTGGGTCGTAAATTCTGTCTAATGCAAAAGTTATAACTTTGTTTTTAAGTTCACTCTTCCCAGTTAAATACCACCTATTTCTATACTCTTTTAATAAATACGGATGAACTCTTCTAACTGTTTTTTCATTCTTCGAGTAGTTAAAATAATTGAATTGGGTCGTTTTTTTATTTTTTATTGCTTCTAAAAAAAGCTCTAAGTTTTCATTCCCTCTTACGGTAGGTAGAGTTTCAAATTGAATAACTTCTTCTTCTTGAGAATTACTATTTGAAGAGCTAATAGCACGATCTAATATTTTTTGAATTGCGAATTCATATTGACTAAAAAGACTTGTGTTTTTAAATTGGTGAAGTATGGTCGAAGCTGCTTTTATTGCGTTTACATCTTTTTCTGTAAGAGGCACGTCGTCCATAGAAAAATCTTTTTCTGTATAAAGATATCCTCTGTCTTTTTTGCTGTATGCAATCGGTGCATCGTGTTCCATTCGCATAGCAAACAAGTCTTTTTCAATAGTAGAGTCGCAAATGTGAGTTCCATCACTACTACCGAAAATTTCATCTTCACAAAGTTGTCTTAAATCTTTTTTACTTGGGTAAGGAATGTACTCGTTACGAATAGCTCTATCAATAATTCGGTACCTTAATAATGCGTTTTTAATTGCTGGCATGACATCAAAATTGGAAATATATAAATGGTTGTAAGCTTGTAGAGGCAATTTGATAGATGAAAAATACTGCAACAAAACAAACCAACAACTGTACTAAGACAGGGGAATTTGAAAATTTATTTCTATACCAAAATTTCCAGTTTTCGGGTATAAAATGAATCAAAAACCCCAATATTATCACTAAAAAAACATCGTTATAAACTACCAAAACATCGGAAATTAAACTCCATTCAAAATTAAAAATTAGCTGGTTTAGAATCTCATTAGCGGTAAACCATTCTGAAATTATGTTGTGGCCTTCGTCCATTTGATTCCAAGAGTTATTGGAGCCTGTTCTAAACCAAATTCTAGTAAATGTCACAAAATTAAAAGTAATTATTAATCCCAAAATTTTATTCCACCACTTAGATTTGTTTTTCCATGGGCTAACATTTTTCCATAATTTATAAACTACAATTCCTATTCCATTTAATCCTCCCCAAAGAACAAAGTTCCAACTGGCGCCATGCCATAGCCCACCTATTAACATAGTAAGCATAATATTAATATTGGTTAAATACCATTTGTTAAATTTTGGAAAAATTTCGCCTAAAAGTAGAGTGGTAAAGATGATAGAAATAATACCAAAAAGAAGAGCTAAAGATCCGCTAATTAAATAAACAAAAAGAACAATCATTGAAAGTGCCACATAACTAAAAATCGACCCTCCTCTATTTCCGCCCATAGGAATGTATAGATAGTCTTTTAACCAAGAGGATAAAGAGATGTGCCACCTTTTCCAAAACTCACCACAATTATCTGCTTTGTAAGGCGAATTAAAATTCTTTGGGAGCCTAAAGCCAAGGATCAATGCTATTCCAATGGCTATGTCTGTATAGCCAGAAAAATCTGCATAAACTTGTAATGAATATCCATAAAGAGCCATTAAGTTTTCAAACCCCGAAAACATTACGGGATTATCAAATACTCTGTCTACAAAATTTACTGCGATATAATCTGCTAATAAAAACTTCTTTAAAAGTCCATTTATTATCCAAAATAATGCAAGACCAAATTCTTTTTTAGTAACGCTATAAGGTTGGTAAATTTGGGGGATGAATTCTGATGCTCTTACAATTGGGCCAGCTACTAACTGAGGGAAAAAAGAAACATAAAAACCAAAATCAAAAATACTTTTAACAGGGGCTAATTGTTTTCTGTAAATATCAATTGCATAAGACATAGTCTGAAAAGTATAAAAGGATATTCCAATTGGTAATAATATTTGATCTACTCTAAAACTTGATCCAGTAACTTGGTTGGTAAATAATGCAAAATGATTTATTGGATGCCACTGCGAGCCAATAATTGAGTTAAATGAATCAGCAAAAAAGTAAGCATATTTAAAATATATTAAAATAATAAGGTTAATAAAAACACTTAATCCAAGAAGAATTTTTGCATTTAAATCCTTTTTAGAAATATAGATTGCTTTGCCAATATAAAAATCTGCAATAGTGGAAAAAAGTAAAATGGAAAAGAAAAATCCGCTTGTTTTGAAATAAAAAAATAAACTTGCTAAGAATAGAAAAACACTTCTTAGGCGCATTTTACTATGGATTACACCATAGCCGATTAAAACAAATAAAAAGAAGATCCAAAAAGGATACTCAGTGAATATCATAGGATGTTCTGAGTATGATAAAAATGGTGAAAACAACCATTCAGAAAAATTATTTAAAGAAAAATTATCCATTTTTGGTTGTGTAATTTTTATAAGCCTCCATGAAGGCTTCAAATAGCAAATCTCCGATCAAATTATAACCTTTAAAGTTAAGATGCAATAAATCTTTTTTAGCTAAATCGTCCGAGTGCCACTTTTGAATGGAGTTGAACCCCCCCATTATTTCAAACATATCCCATAAAGCTAATTTTTTACTTTTGGCAAGATTAACCATTGCTTCTTTGGCTTGGTAAACTCTTTTATTTGGGTATTTTCGATGGTAGTAGCTGTCGTTATTGGTTGTAAATAAAATTGCAGCGTCTGGATTTACAGAATATATTCTTTGAATTAAAGAATCGTAATTTTTACTGTACGATTCTTTTGAAAAATCATTTTCATAGGCATCGTTAATGCCAATGGAAAATATTACCAAATCTGGATGCATTAAGTCCAACTGCTTTTCTAAATTCACACATCTTAAATAACTTGGGACACTTGCTCCATTCACTCCAATAGAATGGTAAGAGATACCGTGCTTGTTATTGTCAAAACAAAATCCAAATAAAGAGAATTTTGATTCAATCTTTTCTTTTTTGACAATTGAAAAGGACAAAGAATCAATAGCCTTAGAAAGTTGGTACTTAATATGCCCTTCTAACTTTTGGGAGCTAATTAGAATAGTAGAGTCTAGTATCAAGGTGATGTCATAATTATCACTTGAGTCTTCAAAAAAAAGATCGATTTCTTCAAAAGAGTCAAACTGATTTCTTGAGTTTTTAAACCAAATATTAATTATAGATGAAGAGTCTAAAAGTTCTGCTCTTGCGCCTAGCAATCCAAAAGGCCCCTGGTGATAATTAACAGAGTTTCTATACCCCTTCCATTTTCCTGTATGGGAAGAGGTAATAATTGGAGATCCATTAGACTTTATTAATCTAAAAGGGAAAAAAAATCCTCTACCGGAATTATTAAAAGGTAAAGAATGTTGGAAGTTTTCTCTTAATTTATTGGACCAAATATCGGCCTGTATGTGAGAACCTCCAAAATGGTAAATGTTTAGATTTTCATTTCCATTTTCGTACTGTCTGTCTAGTTTTCTAAAGAATTTATTCCATGTTTTATTTCCATAGATTTCTAAATGGTTAAGTTCTTGGTTTATATATGGGTATTTATTATAATTAATTGCATTAAATTGGGCTAAAAAACTGAACGAAATTAGCACTGAAAGACAAAATATGAATACTTGTTTCTTAATCATCCTTTTCTTTTAAATAGTTTTTATAGTCTACCATAAAATCTTCAATAAAATAATCTGCTATTTTCTTAGCTCCAGAATTGGTAAAATGGATGTAATCTCTGGCAGCCAAAGAGGGCTTTTCGTTTACCCACTCTTGAATTGAATTTTCTCCACCCATATTTATATACATATCCCAAAAACATGAATTTGTTTCAAAAGCGGCTTTTTTAAGTGCGCTAATTACGTCTTCAAGGATTGGATAAGTAATAAATTTCGTCTTTTGTTTTTTAGCCATATCAGCTGGGCCAATAACAAGTACTAGCGCATTGGGGTTAATTCGTTTTAGTTTTAAAATTTGTTTCTTAAAATAGTTGCCATATTTTTCAGCTCTATCTTTAGATTTAATATATGGAATAGTATTGCCTCCAAACTCTAGTATTAATAAATCTGGAGAAAGTAATTTTTGCATTTGACTTAAAGATCTATAATCTACTTTTGAAAACTCTGTCCCGGAAGCGCCCCTTAATGGAATATTATCTACAACAACCCCCTTTTTCCCTTCTAAAGAAATTCCAAATATTATTGGTGAAGTATTGGAACTAAATTGAATATCCATTGATTTTGGCGCCTTAGAAAAGGTCATTTTTTTCAAAGTTATTTCTGAGGCTTCTAATAGGGTATCAATATGAAAAACAGAATCATTAACAAGCATCCTGAAAATTGTTTTTTCTTTACTTGTATAATAGATTTTAATCGTCTTATAATCTCTACATAACTTATAAGCTTTAGAGGGCTTATTAATGGCTACAGTACCATTAAACAGATAATTGGAATCTATTAGTAGTGAGTCTAATTCCATCTTACAAAAAGAAAATAAAGCACCATATTTTTTATGCCCAACACTTTTGTCGATATATGGGCCAAATCCTGTTTTCCTAACCCAATTGGAGGATGGAACATTTTTAAGGCTAATTTTTCTAGTTGCTGGAATAACAGCAGATAACCCAGCCCCTTTTCCTCCAAATTCTTTTTGTAATCGCTCTCTAAGTCTACCAGAAATTCTGTCCCCCTCAATTTGTGAATCTCCATAATGCATAATTCTTACTTTTTTAGTTTTAGCATCTTCTAATTTTTTAAAAAAAGGAAATATTAATGATCTATTGTTTTCTGGATATTGAATTTTCTTTAAAGAAAAGAGTGCTGAATCTCTTCTTTTTTTCTCAAACAGTAATACTAAATTTTTCAGACTATCTGCAATCATTTTTTCTATTTCCTCAATAGAATCTTGATTAATAATTACTTCCGGAACCTGTACAACAGCTGGAATAGGAATATTAAATTCTTCTTTAGAAATAAAGTCAAAAGTTATATTATTTAACTTAACACCATCAGATGGAAAAACCCAAAATAATATTAAAATAAGCGCATAAAGGCCTATTAAAAAAGTTAGTGGATAAAAGGGTGTTATTTGTTTGTTATTTTTAATTGTTGATTTTGTTTTAATTCTTGATAAATATTGTATTTACATATTTTTTTAACAGATGTTTCTTCACTGTTTGAAGCTACTTCCCAAAAATATTTCTCTTTATTAACGGTATAGAAATAAATATTAAAATTTGAATCAATTGTCTTTGGAAATAACTTTAATTTTTGCCCTTGATATATCATTGTGTTAGATAAATTATTCCATTTCATAATTTGAGCTACAGAAACATCATAATCTATTGCTATCTGACCTAAAACATCTCCAAACTCTATTTTGTGAATTAGCTGCTTATTGGGAGATTCTTCCATTAGAAATAGATTGTTGGTCATGGAGTCTTGAAATGCAACTATTTTAGATTGACTTTTTAAAATGAAATTTCCAAGCTCTTTTTTTAAAACTATAGATTGATTTTTGGGGATCATTTGCCCTGTCAGAAATGGGTTTTGGTTATTGATTTGATGAAAATCAAATGTTTTAAATTGTGCAATAGCGTCAAACAAAAAATCCTCTTTAAAAGAAAATTTTTGGTAATTTTTATTTTTGGTTTTATAGTTACCGTTAAAGTCTTTTAAATCAAGTTGATTTAACCATTTAATAAGGTCTATATTTTGCAGGAATTTGGTGTCTATAAATTCCTGAGCTACATCCCACTTTTTTGATTTTGATTCTTTAAATAAATTAGAAACATAACTTGGAGAAGTAATAAAAGCCAATAGTGTCCAATTTTCAGATTTGTACTTTTCCATTAAAAACTTAAGTTGTTTTACTGCTGCATAAGTTGCTAGGCGATTATTCATTCTTTGGTCTATGTGGGAATTTATTTGAAGATCTGTTTTTAGAGCTGTGATATAGCTTAGCGCCCAAATCCCTTTAGAGGATAAATTTGAGGAATGGCTGGACTTATAGCCAGATAAAACCAAGGGCAGAAACCCAAAAGATTTAGGAAGCTTGTTTTCATTTAAAATAGAGTCCACATAATAAAATTGATTTCTCCTTATATTAATTAGCTCATTGAGTTGTTTTGTAAAAGGTCTAAAACAATTTAGCTCTTCTGGAATAGTTTTTATTGGCCCTTTATTTGAGTTCTTTAGCTTTAATTGAGAAACTTCAAATAAAAAACAGTCTGGGTTGTTTTGAGGAATAAAGAAAGGGATAATTAACAAATGAAAAGCCATTAAAATTATTAGCTTTTTTTTTGAGCGCTCAATTATACATTTTTTAGAATAAAAAAATATGTTCACTTAAATCTGTTTTATCAAATAATTGAAAGTTTAATATCTCATTAATACGAATCAACTCCTTAAAGTATTTAAATATAGTTATTGTAGCAAAAAAAAACTATTTATACCATGATTGTACTTCTTCTAAAAGAACTGCAGGAATATCAAGTTTGTTCTTTTTACGATATCCATTTAGTTTTTGATGAACAGCAGTTGGTTTAGCTTCTAAGAGTAATTCTTTGTTGGTATATCCACTCTCATAAATAGGAATTATCCATTGTGGTGGTATATTTATTTCAAGAAATTCGCTTTTGTTAGGGCCTGTTTCCCATTTTTCTGGCTTCATTTGAGGGAAGAGTAAAACTTCTTGGATAGATGGTTGGTTACATAAAAACATAACCAATCTGTCAATACCAATTCCCATTCCAGATGTTGGTGGCATGCCATATTCCAACGCTCTTATAAAGTCTAAATCAATAAACATTGCCTCATCATCTCCTTTTTCTGCCAGTTTAACTTGCTCTTCAAATCTTTCTTTTTGGTCGATAGGATCATTAAGCTCAGAGTATGCATTGGCAAGTTCTTTGCCGTTAACCATTAACTCAAATCTTTCGGTTAACACTGGATTGTCTCTATGTTTTTTGCACAATGGAGACATCTCTACAGGATAGTCGGTAATAAAAGTAGGCTGAATATAATTGCTCTCACACTTTTCGCCAAAGATCTCATCTATTAACTTTCCCTTTCCCATTGATTCGGTAACTTCAACTCCGATGGATTTACAGGCCTCTCTCAATTCTTTTTCTGACATATTAGAAATATCAATGCCAGTATGTTCTAAAATAGAATCCGTCATTGAGATTCTTTTAAATGGTTTTTTAAAGTTCACTTTTTCCTTACCAATCTGTACTTGAGTAGTTCCTAAGACTTCGTTGCAAATGAATTCTAGCATATCCTCGGTAAAGTTCATCATCCAGTGGTAATCCTTGTATGCTACATAAATTTCCATTTGGGTAAATTCAGGATTATGGGTTCTGTCCATCCCTTCATTTCTAAAATCTTTGGCAAATTCATAAACTCCTTCAAATCCTCCTACAATTAGCCTTTTTAAATATAGTTCGTTGGCGATTCTCAGATAGAGAGGAACATCTAGTGCGTTATGGTGGGTTACAAACGGTCTTGCTGCAGCTCCACCGGGAATTGTTTGTAAAATTGGTGTTTCTACTTCTAAATAATCTTTTTTAGCCAGAAATCTTCTCATAGAGTTGATGATCTTGGTACGTTTTATAAAAGTCTCCTTTACGTTTTCATTTAATACAAGGTCAACATACCTTCTTCTGTATCTAAGTTCTGGGTCATTAAATCCATCGTGAATAATTCCTTCGCTATCTGTTTTTGGTTGAGGTAAAGGTTTTAAAGATTTACTTAGCAAATGGAATTTATCTACGTTTATGGAAATTTCTCCAACCATTGTTTTAAAAACATTTCCTTCAATACCAAGGATGTCCCCAAGGTCCAGCCATTTTTTAAAAAAATCGTTGTACAAAGATTTATCCTCTGATGGACAAATCACATCTCTATTAAAATAAACTTGTATTTTTCCTTTCGAATCTTGAATACTGCCAAAGCTAGCCTTGCCTTGAATTTTTCTTCGCATTAATCTACCTGCAATAATAACCTTTTCGCC
>Ga0233444_10001543_pt1 | contig 26062 bp, 19 predicted proteins | sample SI_124_October20_6_FD_182792 | JGI IMG/M metagenome (GOLD analysis project Ga0233444, IMG submission 182792) | Seawater microbial communities from Saanich Inlet, British Columbia, Canada - SI_124_October2016_10_MG | ecosystem: Environmental > Aquatic > Marine > Inlet | place: Canada: British... | reverse complement strand
TTTCATGCTCAACAGGGGTAATAGTGCCAGATGTGGTCAGCCAGGCTAAAGCTCTGTTCGAAGCGTCATACTCAACGGGTAAAGTAATTACCGTGACTACAGTAATGGTCGCCTGTGCAGCGATGAGCACATAGATGATGGTATTCATTCCAAAAAGATGCAGAAAGCTCATACCAAAAATCATAGAAATAATCACGATGTTCATGATACGACCACTTAGGTTTGCGATAGGAACCAATTGCGAGCGCAGATCTAACCATTTGTAACCCGTGGCATGTTGCACGGCGTGTCCTACTTCGTGCGCCGCGACGGCAGCAGCACTCACGCTTCGTCCACTGTAGACCTCAGGGCTAAGGTTTACCGTTTTATCCATTGGATTGTAATGGTCTGTTAATTTACCGGGAACACTTTGAATCTTTACATTGTAAATGCCATGATCGTCCAGCATTTTTTGTGCGATTTCAGCGCCACTCATTCCGTTACTCAACGCTTCTTTAGCGTATTTCTTGAATTTTGATTTTAATCGGGCTTGAACTGCGAAGCCAACCCCGATGAAGAGAATGATTAAAAAAAACATAGTAGTGTTATAAAGTTGTTTGCAATCTAAACGTTCAAATTCTATGCCTTGCTGCTTATAGTGCGTAAATTTGGCAGAGAGACTTCAATAGTATGACAAAAAAGCCACTAATCCTTGTAACGAATGATGACAGTATCGTTGCGCCTGGAATTCGAATATTAATAGAAATAGCCAATGAATTTGGCGATGTATACGTGGTTGCGCCGGACGGACCGCAGAGCGGTAAAGGCCATGCCATTACTTTGGACCAAAGTTTACGTTGTACAGAAGTTCCTTCGGATGGGCCACAAAAAGAATACAAGGTGAGCGGTACCCCTGCGGATTGTGTCAAAATGGCCATTAACGTGGTCATGCCCCGGCGTCCAGATTTAATCCTAAGTGGGATTAACCACGGCTCGAATGCCAGCGTGAACGTTATTTACTCTGGGACCATGAGTGCCGCAGTGGAAGGTGCTTTAGAGCGCATACAAGCCATCGGATTTAGCCTATGTGAGTTTTCTTGGGAGGCATCGTTTGAGGCTGCGAAACCCTATGTGCGCAAAGTAATTAAGGCTACTTTGGAGAACGGGCTGCCAAGCGGGGTATGTCTGAATGTGAATATTCCTGAAAACAATAAAGCGCCCTACAAAGGTATGAGAGTTTGTCGTCAGGCTATAGGGAACTGGGTGGAGGAGTTTGATTCTAGAATAGACCCCTTTGGCCGTCCTTACTATTGGCTCACCGGCAAATATGAAAATTATGATCATGGAGACGATACGGATATTGCTGCCCTTGAAGACGGCTACATCAGTGTCGTTCCTATCACTGTCGATCTTACGGCCCATCATGCTGTAGCTACCCTAAACCAGTGGAATTTTGAGAAATAGAAAAATTGATTTTATAGCGGGCCTGTTAGTTGGATTGGGCGCGCCATTATTCTCCATTGCTGTTGCTTTGGAGACGTATCCCGTACTTCAAGAAGTGGGCGATGTGACGAACCCCGCATGGCGCTTAGTAACCATGCGTGCCATAAGCTTCGGCACCATCATCAATGCGATTTTATTTTTTACGGCACTCAACTTTGAACGTGATCGCGTCGCACGAGGTATTTTAACTTCGTGTATACCAAGTGTTATTGCGGTCATTTATTTTCAATTCATTCTCTAATGTCTTTATTCTGGATTGCAGGTGAGCCTTCAGGCGATGTACAAGCTGCCGCCGTGGCGCGTTACATTACTGCGCACCATCCAGAAGTAAAACAATGGGGTTGGGGTGGCCAATTCCTCGAGGAAGCAGGTGTAACGCTATTAAAAGACGTCACAAAAAAGCCATTTATGGGTTTTGTTGAGGTTGTCGTGCGGGCTCGCAGTATTTACAAATCTTTTGCAGCTGTAAAGTCGCAGATTCTATCTTCCGGTGCCACTACTGTGGTATTGGTAGATTACCCCGGTTTTAATTTGCGCATGGCAAAATGGTCGAAAGCGCAAGGGCTTCGCGTAGTCTATTACATTCCGCCTAAAGTATGGGCATGGAAATCCGGTCGGGCACAAATATTAAAGGCACATTGCGATGCCCTATTAGGTATTCTACCGTTTGAAAAAAGGTGGTATTCAGAGCGCGATATCCATTATACGTACGTCGGCAACCCACTGGCTCAGAAGTACGCGGGCAGCAATGCCTATTCGCCCACAGGTTCTATCGCGTTGTTGCCGGGGTCTCGTTCGCAAGAAATTGCCAGATTACTTCCGGAATTTATTAAAGTTGCGAAATCCATGCAGGAACGATCATTCGTTTTGATTCGCCCAGAAAGTGCTGTGCCAGTATGGCCGGAGATTGAGCTTCCAAAAAACACCACACTGTTTACCGGAGAACTAAAAGACGGCATGCGCCAATGCAGCGCCGCTTTGGTTTGCAGTGGTACCGCCACGCTTGAAGTAGCTTTGTTAGGTGTGCCGCAGCTTGTCGTCTACCGCGCAAATCCTATCTCACTTGCGATCGCAAAGCGCTTTGTTAAAGTCAACTACATCTCATTACCGAATCTTATCTTGGACGCAGGTGCCTTACCAGAACTATTGCAAGAGGCTGCCGGTGGAGCTTCGCTGTTACAGCGCTTACGCGTATTGATCGAGGATCCTTCTGACCAATTCATTGCTTACGCAAAGCTGCGTAAAGCTTTAGAGGAAAAGGACCCTGCCGCTACTGCCGCTGAACATATTTTAGCGGTATCTTCGGAGGCATGAAAGGACGGTACTTCGCATTCATTCTAGCGTTTTTTTGTGCCCTTCAATTGGGTGCGCAAACCGCACCGCGCGTATTGCTTTTTGCAGATCAGGAATACAGTCGCTTGCAAATCAAAGTCAAAGGAGGTTCATATACCCTTACTGCCTACACGCCCGATTCCATATTCGCTATGGATTACGGTCCAGACGACGTTCATCCGCTGTACACTTTTCGCGGGGATTTACGACTCAATAGAGCAGGATGTGATTCCATTCGAATTACTGCAAAGGATACTTTTATTGTTCGGGTGTTACGGGGTAAGAATTGGACCGCAGAACGCCCTTATTTAGGTGAATTTACACTTCGTCCTAACCTCATCTACCTTGAGAGTATTGTGCGCACACCTTTAGAGCCGTATATCGCGGGTGTAGTAGAAGCCGAAGGCGGTTCTTCGTCGGTATCACAGGCATATTACAAGGCCCAAGCCGTACTCGCAAGAACATGGCTTATTAACAATCTGAAAAAGCACATTACTGAAGGCTACCACATTAAGGACGATCAAAGTTCTCAAGCTTTCAAAGGCGTACCGCACAGTAAAAATGCCACGATCATAGCCACCGCCTGTGCAGCTTTAGGCGATACTGTTGCGCTGTACAATGGTGCACCTATCCTAGGGTTTTACCACAGCAATTCAGGCGGCTATACGGCCTTGCCGGAACAGGTATGGTCGAAAGCTTTGCCCTATTACCGTTCAGTGCTGGATCCGTTCTCTAAAAAAGCGTCCAAAGCACAATGGGAAAAAACCTACACTTGGGAGGAATGGCAGAAGTATTGGTCGCGTTCCGTTACCTGGACGGTGTCCGATTGGACTGCCTACTTCAAACAGCTGCCCGATACCCGAAGCACAACATGGACTTTAGGTGCACAAACCTTTAAAATGGAAACCGTTCGTAGGGACTTCAAATGGCGCAGCGCCTATGTACTTCCAGAGGCAACCGCTGACGGTGTCGTAATACACGGCTTCGGATTTGGTCACGGTGTGGGCATGGCTCAACAAGGCGCGATGCTCATGGGCGATGCAGGCTTTGATTGGAAGGAAATCCTGGATTTTTATTTCAACGACCTGGATTTTGAATCCGTTCAAAACCTTTAATTATCCACATTTTTAGGAAAGCTGCACTACCATCCTGCATATTGAAAGGATGGTATTTCGATCTACAGCAGTTTTATGTATTGCCTCCAGCTTGACAACAATGTACCGCCTAGATCTGGGGGTGGTCTTTTTAGTGGCTTTTGGACTAGGCCCGTGGCGCATACTACGGACGGATTTCGGCGCACTGCTTTGGACGGCTGTAGTGCTTATGGGGGCCCACTATTTTAGCGAATGGCGGTATTGGTACCCCGGCCCGGCTATCGCTGCATTCATTGAGCCTTGGGCTGGGCGTCTTCGCGCTTTTATGCAAAACCGTATTGACCAGTCAGCCACCGGAATGCTCCACGGTTTTCTCTATGGTGTATTACTAGGGGATCGTAGCGAATTAACCTCTTTTTTTCAAGAAGGATTTCGAACGTTTGGAATATCTCATATGCTCGCCGTAAGCGGATTTCATGTGGGTTTTTGGGTGGTTTTGGGACGGCCATTGAAATGGTTGTTACGCCTTCGAAGGTGGCGAGGGCTCTATGTACTTTTAATGGGGACGTTTCTATGCATTTATGCCGCGATGGTAGGGTCAGGGCCTTCTGTGGTTCGTGCAGTAGGGACCTTCTGTTTTGCAGCTATTGCACTTCAACAAAATTGGCGAATCTCACCCTTACATTGGCCTTTGCTTGTGGCCTGGTTGATGTGGTGCTACGATCCAGAGGTTGTTCAACGCGTAGGCTTTCAATTGAGTTTTAGTGCGGTTTGCGGGATATTGATTGGTCTAAATGGATTGCCGGCAGCAGAATTCCTGCAATCTTGGCAAGGAGAATCGCTGGTAGGAAGCAAGTTTAAGGTGTTAGTTCCTGTACAGGTCTCGCTGTCGGCATGGACGGCCACCTTACCATTAGTCATGCACCATTTTGGAGGGGCAAGTCCTTATTTTCTCGTAGGAAATCTTTTGATTGTCCCTCTATTCGTAGTATATATTTGGTCCGCCTTGCTCGTATTGTTGTTTGGCCCACTTCTTCCTTGTTGGGCATTGGATGTGTGGAACAGTAGTTTTGAACGCTGGGTGAGCTGGGTACTAAAGACGGCGGAAGAAATTAACCGGCAAGGACTTCTTGAATCTTTTTTTCAAGCGTGTTTGCGGTAAGCTTTTCAAAAGTTCCATCGTAGAAAATGTGCATGTTTCCAGTTTCCTCACTAACGGTGAGGGCCATGGCGTCTGTACGTTCTGATATTCCCGCAGCTGCACGATGGCGCAAGCCAAATTGGGAAGGAAGTTCATTGCTCTCACTCAAGGGCAGTATGGCCCCCGCGGCGGATACCGTATTTCCTGTGATAATTGTGGCGCCATCATGAAGTGGCGCATTTTTGAAGAAAATTGTTTCTAAAACTATACGACTTACTGTCGCCCCAAGGTTGTGGCCGGTTCCTGCGAAGGCACCCAAAGGATCCTTGCGTTCTACGACTAATAGCACTCCTGTTTTTGTAGCGGCTAGGTTTTTAAGCGCGCTAACCACAGCTTCCGTAGCCAGGGCATTAGTTTCGCTATTCCCTAGCGTGAACATGCTTTTGAGTCCACGACGGCGGCTGAAGGTGGCAGAGCCTACGACGAGCAGAAACTTTCTAATCTCCTGCTGAAATACGATAATCAATATGATTAACCCGGCGCCCATGAAGGAACCCAATATCTCGCTTAATAGATTCATTTGAAGCAGTTGCACGAGATTGTACAGCAGGTATATAGCGACCATGCCAATGAGTATACGAATGGCTGCGGTGCCCTTTAAGAGTCTGTAGACTTGATACAGCAGAAAGGCTGCAATTATAATGTCTAATGCATCGAGGATGCCAAAGTTTAACGTTCCCATGGTTGTAATAAATGCTCCAAGCCATCGGGCATGAGGCGGTTGAACAAGTTAATGGTTTCCGCAGCTTCCGCCACATCGTGTACCCTTAGAATTTGAGACCCTCCCAGTAAGGCGGCCATATGCAGTGCTGTGGTGCCGTTAAGACTCTCCTCTGCGCTGTTGCCGAGCGCTTTATAAATCATACTTTTTCTACTGACACCAGTGAGAATTGGACGTCCTAAAAGTTGAAAGGCATGAAGTTCTCGGAGCAGCTGATAGTTCTGTTCAAGGGTTTTGCCAAAGCCAAATCCGACATCAATTATAGTGTCGTGGATGCCCATATCGTGAAGGCGAGGCAGTTTCTCGCTGAAAAAAGTAATTATGTCTTGGGTAACGTGCGAATAAGTGGGGTTGAGTTGCATCGTGCTGGGATCACCCTGCATGTGCATGATAATGTACGGACAGCGATGGGTTGCAGCGACGTTGAATATTTCAGGGTCGAGGTTACCGCCACTGATGTCATTGATCCAATGTGCTCCAGCAAGCAATGCTTTGTCAGCGATATCAGCTCGGTAGGTATCGACACAAATAAAGCTTCCCGGGAAGTCATTAAGTACTTCAGCGACGGCGGGAATAACCTCTTTTAATCTATTCCATTCCTGCTCGGGAGTCACTGGATCGGCACCTGGACGTGAAGAATACCCACCAATATCAATGATGCGCGCGCCACTATTCAGCATCGCTCTTGCCCGCTCAGCGGCCTCTTCGGGAGCATTTAAGCGGCTTCCCGCGAAAAAGGAATCGGGCGTACTATTCAATATCCCCATGATCCACGGTGTGGATAAGGTGTGAATTGTCCCTTGACATTGCAGCAGAAACTCAGGCATTGTTCTTTGTATCTTCGTTAGATATAGCAAAGCTAACAAATGAATACAGCTGACCAATTCGATGCCGTACTAAGTAAATGCCACGGCCTCTTCGAGAAAAAAGGAAAAGATTACGGCACCGCATGGCGCATTTTGCGCTTATCGTCGCTGACCGATCAGATATTTATAAAGGCCCAACGCTTGCGCAGCATAGAGGATAAAGGGACTCAATTGGTTGATGATCCGCTTGAGGGCGAATTCATTGGCATATTGAACTATAGCATAATGGCGCTGATACAGCTTGAAAAAGGTGTGGCAGAACAGCCTGATATGGATTGGAAGCAGGCCAGTGCAACATATTTAGAGAAAGCAGAGGAAGCAAAAGCGCTTATGCTTCGTAAAAATCACGACTACGGAGAGGCATGGCGTGATATGCGGGTCTCCAGCTTTACTGACCTCATTTTGCAGAAACTTTTGCGCGTCAAGCAGATTGAGGACAACCACGGCAAAACTCTTGTAAGTGAAGGCTTGGAAGCAAATTATCTCGATATGATCAACTACAGTGTCTTTGCCCTGATTAAATTCATGGAAACACAAGAATCAAAAGCATAAAAATGATGAAGAGGATTCTGACGATTATTTCTCAGTTCGCCGTAGGTGCATTATTCGTTTTTTCGGGTTTAGTTAAAATGAACGACCCCGTTGGATTTAGCTTTAAACTAGAAGAGTATTTCTCAGAGGAGGTCTTGAATTTGCTCATTTTTGAACCATTTGCACTAACCATTGCAGTGCTATTGGTCATTGCTGAGGTACTCCTGGGTGCGGCCCTTATTTTAGGCTTGTACAAACGTTGGACCCTCGTACTGTTGTCGGCCATGATAGGCTTTTTCACTTTTCTCACCTTTTGGTCGGCCTATTTCAATCAGGTGACGGATTGTGGATGTTTCGGCGATGCCATTCCGCTTACCCCATGGGAAAGTTTCTACAAAGACGTTATTCTTTCTGCCTTGATTCTTGTACTGTGGTGGGGTCGTGATGAACTTTTCGACCGCTGGCCAAAGTGGTTGGTGAGCATAAAATTAATAGCTATTCCACTATTTTGCTTTGGACTGACCTACCACGTCTTGAACCATTTACCGGTGGTGGATTTCAGAGCGTATGCTGAAGGCAAAAGTATTGTTGAAGGCATGAAAAGTGCAGAAGAATTGGGCCTTGAACCGCCACAGTATGAGGTCCTATATACCATGGAGAATTCCGAAGGCTTACGTCAGGAAATCAGCTCCACGCAATACGTCGATGAGAAATGGTGGGAGAAAAAGGAATGGAGGATGCTCAGTGAGCTTTCTAAAACTATTAAAGTGAAGGAAGGATACGAACCGCCCGTACATGATTTCAGTATCATGAATGACTACGGTGAACTGACGGACAGTATTCTAGCGTTGGATGAAGTTTGGTTGTTAGTAGCTTATAATGTGCGAAAGACGAAGGCACACGGCTGGGCACCTGTGCTAGAAACAACAGCGATGTTAAAAGAAAAGGGTCTGCCTTATGTAGTACTTTCTGCCGCTATGCCGGAAGATTTTCGCTCCTTTGGTTTTACGGATACTACGGCCTTTGCCTTCACAGATGAAACCACTTTAAAAACTATGGTCCGTTCTAATCCAGGATGGGTTGTGCTTAAAAATGGTGTGGTACATAAAAAGTATCATTTCAACGATAGCCCAAATTGATTCGATTCGCACTACAAAAACTAGGACAAGCGCTGTTCACCCTCTGGGGGGTTGCTACGTTGGTGTTTTTTCTTTTTACCATCGTTCCTGGCGATAGTGCGCAAATGATGTTGGGCAAACGCGAAGATCCTGCCGCATTGGCTGCGGTTCGAGCGAAATATGGGTTGGATAAACCAATCGCTGTGCAATATGCAAATTACCTGAAGCGCATCAGCCCTATTGGTTGGCCAAACGATCAACACGGCATCTTTAAAGCGCCAGATTTAGGTGAAAGTTTTCAGCGTCAGGGGCAGCAGGTCACTAGTTTGATAGGACAAACGTTTCCGAACACTGCGTTACTTGCCGCGGCTGCTATTGGCTTTGCATTGCTTGTTGGCGGTGCGCTTGGCGCTTGGGTATCCTACCGGCCCGATTCGTTTTGGGACAAAGCCTTACTTACTTTTAGCTCTTTAGGAATGAGTCTTCCATCCTTTTTTACGGCCGTTCTTTTCGCGTGGGTTTTCGCGTATTTGCTTGGCCCCTGGACAGGTCTGAACTTGACCGGTTCACTCTACAGTGTTGACGACTACAGTGGTGAACGGTACCTCAACCTAAAAAACCTGATCTTACCGGCGCTGACTTTAGGTATTCGACCAGTGGGTGTGATTTTGCAATTGACCCGCAACAGCCTATTGCAAGTAGGTACAATGGATTTTATTAGAACGGCTCGGGCGAAGGGTTTGCGCGAGCGAACGGTGTTTTTTAGACACCTCTTACCGGTTGCCTCTAATCCCATTATAACCACCGTAAGCGGCTGGTTTGCATCACTGCTTGCAGGTGCCGTTTTTGTCGAGATTATTTTTGGTTGGAATGGCATGGGTAAATTATTGGTGGAAGCATTAAATACCCGAGATTTGCCCATCACAATGGGCTGTGTATTAGTCATTGCCGCTTTATTCGTGGTATTGACCACTTTGGTGGATGTACTATATGCAGTTTTGGACCCGCGTATACGCGCAGAATTTTTTTAGAAACACATCAATAGCAAAATAAAATGAGAAGAAGAATCGTTGCCGGAAACTGGAAAATGAATACCACTTACACAGAAGCTATGGCTTTGGTAGATGCCCTTAAAGAAAGTCTTACCGAAGAGGTTGTAGGGGAGACGGGTGTGATTATCACCCCGCCGGCATTGTATTTATCTGATGTAGTAGAGTCTTTAGTAGATAATCCATTTATCGCTGTGGCTGCTCAGAATTGTCATGAAAAGGAATCGGGTGCATATACCGGTGAGTGGAGTGCACCGATGCTGGCCTCTTTGGACATTGATGCAATCATTATAGGGCACAGTGAGCGTCGGGAATACTTCGGTGAAACTAATGAGGCATGTAATGTTAAGATTTCACAGGCCTTGAATAACGAATTAGCCGCGATCTATTGTATTGGAGAGACCTTAGAAGAGCGTAAAAGTGGTGCCTATATGGACGTCATTTTGAAGCAATGTGAGGAGGGACTTGCAGGATTCATTGGGGATGACATGGACAATATTATCCTTGCTTATGAGCCGGTATGGGCTATTGGCACAGGAGAAACAGCGTCGCCGGAACAAGCACAGGAAGTGCATGCGGGTATTCGTGGGTGGTTGAACGCGCGTTTTGACGTGGAAACAGCTCAAGACGTAAGCATTTTGTACGGCGGATCTTGCAAGCCAGGCAATGCTGCGGAGTTGTTTGCAAAAGCAGATATCGACGGTGGATTGATTGGCGGTGCGTCTTTAAATGCAGCTGATTTTACGTCCATTATTGAAGCGAGAACTAAGGCTTAATGGCATCAGATACCCCTATTTATATTGAATTGGCAGTTACGGTGTCGCCGTTGGAGCCTTTTCGCGATTTATTCATTGCCCAGCTCGGTGCGGTTGGTTTTGAAAGTTTCTCTGAAACAGAGGAGGGCTTCGCCGCTTACATTCTAAAGGAAGACTACAGCGCTTCTGCGGCTATGGTACAGATGCAATGGGACGGAGTCACCGTTTCTGTGAAAGAACAAGAGATCGAGCAGGTCAATTGGAATGCAGAGTGGGAACGAAATTTTAATCCTATCGAGGTTGATGGACGCGTGTACATACGTGCCCCTTTTCATGCCGAAAGAGCGGGCTTTGAATACGCCATGCTTATTGAGCCTAAAATGTCATTTGGTACAGGCCACCACCAAACTACGCACATGATGATTCAGTGGTTGTTAGAAACGCCGTCGAATCATGTCGATGTTTTAGATATGGGATGTGGTACTGGGATACTGGGGATTTTGGCTGGTATGCGCGGGGCAAAATCGGTCCATGGTATAGATGTAGATACCTGGTGTATTGAAAATACTTTGGAAAACGCGCAGCGAAATGGTGTTGCAATGACGGCAGATCTAGGCGGTTCAGAAGTTTTATCAGGTACTTACGACCTCATTCTTGCAAACATTAACTTGAATGTGCTATTGGCGGATATTGCCCATTACGAAAAAGCATTACGTACGGGAGGCAATATTTTCTTCAGTGGGTTTTATGAGGACAATGTACCAACGCTACGCGCTGCTGCTGAGGCCTTAGGGCTCACCTTTGAAGGGGTAAAAGCGCGCGAACAATGGCGCAGTATTAAAATGGTGAAATAGCGCATGCGAAAATTTGGGTTGCTTCTTGCATTGATTGTTTCTTTTGGGCTTCAGGCTCAAAAAGTGACCCGTTTTTCTTCATTTGAAGCTTTCTCTGAAGAGTTTGATAAGCTTGTATCCGTCCCGAAAGAGTTGGACGGTGTATTTAAAGATTCCTTAGTGCCGAACTTTTTGGCGGCTGTAGATTTCGAAAAGGAGGAACTCTGGCTGGATTATGCAAACCAATTACTTCGCAAGCGATTGGACGACGCCCAAACGTGGGAGCCGCTCCTGCGCGCGCTCATTTACGTGGCAGAAAATGAGGAATACGATCGGTTTGGCGCGCTGCTTGAGCATTTTTACGGTTTCTCGAAAAAGAATCCTTCAAGCCGGATTCGCTCTTATCAAAATCAATTTTACCGCTACCTAGTTAAACATGAATTCTCCGAACCTGGCGAAATGGTGTGGAAGGCTCCGGCAAGTTTTTGGACGCTAAACTTCATTGAAGGCGAGCCGCAGTTCACTATGGAAATGGTAGATATTGTCGGGCTGAACGGTGGAGACAGTACTATGGTCATGGGGGTGAATGCGGTTTTCTATCCTCAGGCGGGTTTACTTAAAGCAAATGGCGGTACAATCATCTGGTCTCGTGAAGGGCAGCTTGATAAAGAAGTCTATGCAGAATTAGGACCCTGGACTCTGCAGGTCAATCAAACCAATTTTAAAGCCGATAGCGTAACGCTTTTCGCCACTGAATTCTATGACGAGCCGCTTCAGGGTGTGTTAGAGGAGCGCGTTTCCTCTGTCAACCTAAAAGATGCACGCTTCCCAAAATTCACCTCATACCGCGACAACTTTGTTCTTGAAAACATCTATCCAGATGTTCATTTTAAAGGTGGATTAGGGGTGGCAGGTGCCCAGTTTTATGGGACAGCGGCCGATAGTGCGCTTGCGGCATTGAAATTCACTTATAAATTGGACACCGTTCTTACCCTTAAAGGGCGGAGTTTTATTTTTAAAGACAGTCTTCTTAGCTCTAAACGAGTGGAAGTCATTGCCCATTTGGGAGTGGACAGTATTTATCACCCGTATTGTGAAATGCGCTTTGATCCGCGTATGGGGCAAGTTCGGGTTATTCGCTATGAGACTGGTTTGGGATTGGCGTCGTTTACCGATTCTTACCACGCTTTGGACATGAGTGTTGACCAATTGGTTTGGAACCAGGGCACACCCATTTTGAACTTCAAAAACCTCAACTTAGGATCCGAACAAGCAGCAATCTTTGAGAGTAAGCAGTACTTCCGGGTACAGCGTATGGAGGAAATAGCGGGGCTCCAGAAAAACCACCCGCTTCGTGAACTACGAGACGCAGCCTATGGCTTTGGATATGAAGACATGCCCTTAAAGGATTTGACTTACGCGCTGCGTATGGCTCCGGAAGAAGGCGAATTTTTCCTCTACCATATGGCCATTCAGGGGTTTGTCACCTTTGATGTGGATGCCCAGACGATCAGTTTAACCGACCGTTTGTTCGAATATTTATTGAATTGGGAAGGCAAGCGCGATTACGATGTGATTCAGTTCGTTTCTCGTATTCCTGCCGGTAACAACGCCCAGGTCAGCCTATTGAATTACCAGATGGATATTGCTGGTATTTCACGTATTGCGGTGAGTGATTCTCAAGAAGTGAATCTTTACCCGCGTGGTGGCCGGATTACTGTGAATGAGGGAATGGATTTTGATTTCGACGGGCGCATCAATGCAGGCTTGTTTAGTTACTGGGGACAAGGCTATTCCTTTAACTACGATTACTTCAAAATAGACATGCCGCAGATCGATTCCATGCGTTTCAAGGTGAAAGAATTCAATCCAAAGCCCGGCGAGCGTGCTGCTTTAGTCAATGTGCAGACTGTACTGCAGGACTTACAAGGGCAGTTGCTTATCGATCAACCTGATAATAAAAGTTCTAAAGAGTACCATCCTGAATATCCCATCTTTCAAGCGCTCAACAATTCATTTGTTTACTACGATCACCCCCGCATTCATGGAGGAGTTTACGAGCGATCGGCCTTCTACATGGCACTCGAGCCCTTTACCATAGATTCCCTCGACAATACGACTACGGACGGTATTCTTTTCGACGCGACCTTCCATAGCGCAGACATTTTTCCGGTATTCGCACAACCGTTATCGGTCATGCCAGACTATAGTTTAGGTTTCGAAACCCAGATGCCAGCCACGCCAGCGTACAAAGCATCTGGAACGTACACAGGCTCCTTATCCTTATCCAATCAAGGATTGCACGCAGAAGGTGCTTTGGATTATTTACAGAGCCGCACGGTTTGTCCTGATATCCTTTTCTTTCCGTTGCAAGCAAGCGGCCGTGCCGCTACGTTTGCTGTTGAAGAAAGCACTCTGGGCATGGGCTATCCTTACGCCACCGGAACGAGCAATCCATTCGTTTGGATGCCCTATGAAGATTACATCCGTGCAGAAACTCGTGAAACCCCTTTTGCATTGTATGGGTCGCCAGAAGTTGCCGGTGAGGGTTCGCTGACCTACGGCGATCGCGGAATGTTTGGTACTGGTGAATTGCGCTACGGCACGGCTAAACACAACAGTGAAGTAGAGGGCTATCAATTCTTCCGCCGATCCTTTGTTTCAGCGGATCAGGATTTCAGAGTGAAAACTAAAATCGATGACGAGCAATGGGCGTTCCAAATGTTGGCATCGTCAGCTGAGGTAGATTTTGATAAGCAGGAGGGGGTCTTCGATAAATTGGACCCGTACAGCACCTTAGAGTTTCCATCAAATCAATACATGGCGTACATGGATCATGCAGAATGGGATATGGCTAAAGCGACGGTTGATATCAAGCATACGCAGGACAATCAGGCCTATCTAGTTAGCACACATCCGCGTCAAGACAGCCTTGATTTTACAGCGGCCTATGCCCGATTTGCGCTTGCACCAAGCACTATTGAAGCTTTTGAAGTTCCTCAGATTGACGTAGCAGATGCCTCTATTTATCCCGACAGTGGGTATGTCGTGATCCGCATCAATGCTGAAATGGACCCGCTGGAGCATTCAACAATATTGGCCGATCGATTCACGAAACTTCATAACTTCTACGAGACGACAGCACGTATTCGAGGAAAATACCGCTACACTGCGCACGGGATGTACGACTATTTAGATGAGGAGGAGAATACTTGGCCTATCGCATTTGAAAGCATCGCGCCAGATTCAGCAGGTATAACCCTGGGGCGCGCGATTATTGACGAGACCGATGAGTTTTATATAAGCCCTTACTTTGCTTATCGAGGTAAAGTAGAACTGCATGCGGATCAATTACCGATGTACTTCATGGGCTCTATTCTCATCCAACACGATTGCCGCAACCTTCAAACCACGTGGTTCGACATCGCCAGTATCATAGATCCAAATGACATTGTCATTGAGCTTCCCTTTAACGACCCTAATAAGCTCAGCGACAATACCTTCAATGGTGTATATATCTCGCAAGACAGCTTGGGGGGACATTCGAATTTCTTATCAAAATATGCAGATCGCGCAGATATTGAAGTGCTTTCTGCGGATGGGATTCTCTACTATGATCGCCAGGAGCAGGGCTACGTGGTTACTACCTATGAAAAGTTAAAAGACTTTACACTTCCCGATCCTTACTTGATCTTCCATAATTACGATTGTGACTTATATGGAACGGGACCTCTAAAAGTCCTGGAAAATACAGGCGCGGTAACCACTGCTTTAGCCGGTGCAGTGCGTCACGACCTCGTGAAAGACGAGGTTAGTATTGATGGAGTGATGACCATGAATGCACCGCTAGATGAAAAAGCGTGGGAGGCAGTTGCCCAACTGTTTAATGACGGTTCAGGTTCCCTACGAAGCGATGAAACCGCCTACATCGATGGTATCTATGCGTTGCTTGGTCAAAAAGACGGTGGTGAATTCCTTGAAAACATAGGCCTCCACGAAGACGAAGGTAAATTCCCGAGATTCTTGCGTCAAACGTTAGTATTGAGTGAAGTAAACCTAAGCTACAGCAGTCGCTACAAGAGTTTCATTAGCGAGGGTACAGCGACTATTCAAAACATCTACGATCAGCCTGTCTTTGCAGAAGTCTCTTGTTTGATTGAAGTGAAGGAACGTCGACGGGGCGGTGAAATCATTCTTTATCTAGACAACGGTACCGACTACCTCTATCTATCCTTTAAAGGTATCGTCATGAGCATTCGCAGCAGTGATGAAGCGTTCAATCAGGGTATCCTAGAAAAAGATGCGAAGGACCGCAGCGTTAAAGCCAAAGGCGATGCTCCAGCCTTTACTTATAACCTTGCGGGCAAAGGGAAAATCATGTTATTAAAACGCAGATTCGGTATTGAAGAATAACTTTCCTTACCCTTATATTTACGTCATGAGTTATCAAGAGGAATTACAACAATCTACTGCCACTGTCGCCCAGCGAGAGTACAACCTAGTATTGTTTAATGACCATGAGAACTCTTTTGACTTTGTCATTGAGGTTTTGTGCACCGTATGCGACCATACGGAGGTACAAGCCGAACAATGTGCTTGGATTACGCACTACAAAGGAAAATGCCAAGTCCTCTCTGGAGATCTGGATGATCTCAAGATTAAGGCAGAGCTGATGGGGGATGTAGGCTTAACCGTTGAGGTTCAGTAACTACCGATTCACTTCGTATTACCCCTTTGATTTTATCTCAAAAAATCCCCAACACCCCTTTTACAATTAACTTTTTCCGCTATATTTGCCACCCCATACGGGAACGATGGCCGTGTAGCTCAACTGGATAGAGTACTTGACTACGAATCAAGCGGTTGAAGGTTCGAATCCTTCCTCGGTCACACTGAAAATGAAGCACTTACGTCAACCGATGTAGGTGCTTTTTTCATTATTTGCATACAATTTGCATACAAAATCGGTCCAAAACGTTCAAAAGCAACCCTAAATAGCGGTGAATACCTCCCCTTTGATCGGCTTCGATTTTACGATTATTTGGGTAGTATTGTCAGCCAGTAGCTTTGTTGGAATCGCACTATTCGAGTAACGCATGTCTTTAGAGAACGGGAATGTTATATCCCTCTGGCGGTTATGCAAGGTGGGTTCGAAAATCTTCGAACCAAAAAAGGCGCTATAGGTGCTTTTCGTTGTTTATCGTCCCTTTTCGTACCATTATGTCTCAGTACAGGAATGAGGTTTTGAATTGCGTGTAGTTTGCGGTTACTTGAACGCAAAATTTAAATCTATGCTCATTACTTATCAAATGGAATCTCTGGAGGAATTGTTGGAGTCGATTACCTCCACACTCCAAAGCCAGTATTCTTCACGCTTTATACGATTGGCCAACCCTATGGCCCTGAATGCCACTCCCGAAGTGTTGGATTTAAACATTTATGCCATATGCTCTTTGTGGTTGAGCGATGCGCTGTCGGAAAACGCGTTGGATGGAGACCCGGTTGGGGATACGGAAGTGGCGAGCACCTTTTTGGGGTTTGCGAAGCTCTTTTTAGAGGGCCCCGATCCGTTGCTGGTGCATTGGGCGGAGGTGATGGTGGCTAAGATTCATGAGCGGCCGACCCCCTTATGGCCTGAAGAGTTGGATGCAGTGCCCGATTTGAGCAGGCACCTACTGTACCAACTGTATACCTCGCCGCTGCTCAATACTCAGGCCTTAGCCTTTGCGGCGTACAAGAGCCTTTGCTTGTGCTGGGCCTACTTTAACAGCAAGAACCCTCATTGGGAAAAACTCCTGCCACCTTCCATGGCATCGGGTTTAACATTCTTTTCCTTAGGCCCGGATCAAAAGTTCCTTTTGGATTCTATATGGGAGGAACTTCTAAAACAACAGGAGGAAGAACAATCCCAAAACACTCTTGCCCAAACCAACGAAGAGGCGAGCGCTGAGCCGCCAATAACGACCATATTTGATCCCGAGTCGTACACTGTTGCGGAGCGTTCCTTGATATTTTACTTTTTGTTTCGCAAAGCGAAGATTAATCAATGTGATGTGAAGGTGAAAGCCCGCTTTATTCACGCTTTAACCGGGGGCAGCTTGGAAAACATCTACAAAAAGCACCGCAACCTCTTTAAGTATGAAAAAAAGGCGCAGCGCAAACGCATGGAGCGTATCAAGCCCTTGTTGTGGTCCCTGGAGGATGAGTCTATTCGCTTGAGTTTCAATAAAGAATGGGAACAACTATAACATTATGGACTACCCAGTGACCCTCCAATGACCCACCTTTAGGGGAAACAACGATGAAGATTTGCATAGAACAATAAAAAACAGATGTCCTATGAAATCGATCATCCTAACCACTCGCGAGGAACTTGAAGAAATCCTTGTGGAAGTATTGCGCCATTCCAAAGACGAATCGGCCCCAACTCCAACGCCTTCGGACAAGCCTCAAGAGGACCCCATCCTGAGTATGGCGGAAGCCGTGGCGTATTTGAAGTTGTCCAAGAACACTCTGTACGGCTATACCTCCCAAGGGATTGTGCCGCATTTTAAGCAAGGAAAACGGTTGCTGTTTCGTAAGAGCCAACTGGACCTCTGGCTCTCTGGCAAACAACGCGGCCCTCAAGGTGGAACCCACGATAAGGGCGAGGCCGTATGACAGGAATGACTTTTACAGGCTCCTTGCCATTACATAAGGAGCTGACCGAGATGATGCAGGAGCTGGAAGCGGCACGAAGTAAACTACTGCATCTTAGAGATCATGAGAACACTAAGGTCCGTTTGTTGCGGATCAACCGCTATCTGGCGGTGCTAAGCAATGCGCATGCGTATCTTTCTTCCTCCGGGCAGGGATGTGTCTGCAAAGGCCTGAACCAAAGCTTGCGGGAGTTGTACCGCGCCGATGCTCAGATTACCCATGCCATCGGGGTATACCGCTTTGTAGGGCCCGAGGAGCCCTTGACTGCGGGAGCGTACGTGGATTTAAACCAGGCGCTAAACAACGGTGCGCTATGAGTAAGTTATTACACATACGCACGGCCGAGCAATGTCTTGAAGAGGCCAGCAGGCAACCGGCACCCAAAATGCTTTTCGACGAGCTTTGGTTTGAAAATGAGCTCTGTATATTTTTTGCCGACACCAACGTAGGCAAGTCAATTTTAGCGGTTCAAATAGCCGATGCCATTGCCCGAGGTCAGCCTATGGAAGGGTTTCGGTTGGAGGGGCCTCCGCGGCCGGTGTTGTACCTGGACTTTGAGCTGAGTGATAAGCAGTTCGAAAAGCGCTACAGTGAGGAGTACCAAAATCATTATCCGTTCTCCCAAAACCTGATGCGCGCAGGGTTCTCCCCGGGGTTGTCCCAGCTTAAAATACGCTCATCGGCCCTGTTTTCAGAAGTAGAAGAACACCTGGTAAAAACGGGCTGCCGTATTGTTATTGTGGACAACCTGAGCTATTTGAGTGAGGACGCTCTGGAAAACGCACAAGAGGCCAATGCTTTAATGAAGGATCTCAAGGTGTTGAAAGAGCGCCTAGGGCTGTCCATTCTCTTGCTGGCGCACACCCCCAAGCGGCTCCGACACAAGCCCTTGGGTAAAGGAGATTTGGCAGGGTCTTCAGGACTCTCACGTTTTGCCGATGCACTCTTTGCACTAGGGGCGAGCACCACCGAAAAAAACCGCCGCTACCTCAAACAGCTTAAAGTGCGCAGTGCGGAGTTTCAGTACGGTGCTTCCAACGTCATTGAGCTGGAGATCAAAAAGGACACCAATTTTTTAGGGCTCCACTTCTTAGGCTACGGGGAGGAACGCCACCAGCTGAAGGTAGAAGATTATTCCGAGCTCGAGGGAGCCATTTTAGAAATGCGAGAGACTAAAACCGAATACACGCAAGCGAAAATTGCTCAGGAGCTGGGCTGTGATGCCATGCGGGTGAGTCGCACCCTTAAAAAGTACGGTAAGAACAAATAGAGCTTCTTCGAATCCCATGAGCCATAACATAACACTGTTATGCGTAACAGGTGTTATGACGGTTTTGAAGAGACCCGTGGTTTTGTAATGCCTTTGTATACAGATGTTTGCATGTTAAAAGCGGGGTAGGAAACTGTAAAACAGGGCCTAACATAACATGTTATGTTAGGCCCTGTTGCGTGATAAAGTCACGAATAAACAGTAGAGGCATCGGACCAGAAACGTGGGGCGTTGGTAGGTACAACGCAGGTAAACATCCAACTACGCGGCAAGGCAGCCTGTGCGGAATTTTACCCATTCCAAGGGGCATAACACAGTTACGCGTAACAGGTGTTATGAGGGTTGTTAGAGGAAACAGAACCTTGTAACACGCAGTAATACAGTATTTTAACATTATTGCAGAGGATGATAATCTGCGAAAAAAGGGAATAACATAACATGTTATGTTACGCTCAATTTTGGAAAAAAACCATTGGTTCATGTGGCGGTTGATGCCGCGCTATAGGGCTGCGTAATAGGAGAAAAGTCGACTTTTTGCATTGCTCATCATTAAGAGTGCCATGAATTGCCCAATGAATTGATAGATTTTACTCAATGGATTTTCAAAACTTTTTACAGAACTTATTGCCGCAGCAAATTGCTAGCACAAATTAAAACCTAAACCATGACAAACCGTAGCTTCTTGGAGCAGTGTCTATTGCTCCTATTCTCTCTCGGGCTATTTGCGCCTGTAAGTGCCCAATCCCCGGGAGGGATAACAGGTCAGGGATTGTGGCAACACTCCGAGGATTCAACGTATTTAATTTCGAACTATAAGACATTGAATCTGCACACCTTTGAGTCGGCTGCCCGGGTGAAGCTGGAGGATATTCCTAGTTCGAGTTCTTTGTTTTTCGTGTTTCAAGGAAGCTTTGGTGTCTCTGTTGAAGATACGTTGTTGCAAATCGGTGATGTGACCCTTACGGATGGCGGGATGTATCATGGCAAAGGGTTTACGTCGATAGATTTTACGGATAGCTTATCTAAAATTATCTCCGTCCAGACGGTTCGTGGATTCCGAATGGCTCGTGATACGGCACCGGAAATCAAGATTGGTGATGTTTCAAAATTTTCCTTAGCGGAGGTGGTCTATTATCCATTTGCATTGAACCGGGCTCAGCGCAGGATGGTGAATAGCTATTTGTCGTTAAAGTACGCGATTCCTATTCTTCAAGGCATTGAACCCGATTGGAAGGATTACTGGGCAAAGGATTCCTCGTTTTACTGGGATGCGAATAAGGATAAGGGTTTTTATCTGCGAGTGATGGGGCTTGGTGCGGATATAGGACAGTCGTTGTATCAAACCCAAAGTATCGCAGAGACGGGATCACATTTTAAAATAGCCCTAGATACAGCGGTAGCCGCGGGTAGCATGCCACGAACATGGGTTGCTCAGGAGGGGTATATTGTTTTTTCGGAGCGGAAGTCTTCATCTTTTCATACGATGGGTTCGTGCTCTAATATTCGCGCTGGCGCCAATCCCTTAGCGTGCTGGAAGTTCAAGGCGACGGATGCGTGGAGAACATGGTCGAACACCTTAGTTATCGATATTCAAAAGCCGAATGGAGCGATAGCGGACTCTATTTTTTATACCGATGGAGTCCATTTCTATTACGCCCCTTGGGTATATCAAGATGCTCAGATCATACGCTATGAAGTGGATTTATCGAATGTAGTAACGGGGACCAACTATATGTTTACCAAGCGAAGCTCAGTCACTCAAAACTGTAATCAACTTGAGGTTACCTCAGTCGGATCAGGAATTTCTTTTGTGGGCGCACACGGCAAGATCTATGTGCATTCCTTTGACACAGGAGTGACTTTTGAGTCCGATGATTACACCTCTAGTGAATTGGCTTTAAGTGAAGGACAGTACCATGTGGTCCTTTATGACAAGTCGGGCATGGAGGTTTATAATGAATTGGTAGCTGTAGATAAAAGATCGATCCCAACGACACGCCAAACGAATCATCCCACTATGAGGATGTATCCAAATCCCGCGTTGACTGGAGATGCAGTACAGGTGGAGCTCATAGGATTTCAGGAAAAGGTATTCACCTGGCAACTGGTGGATGCACTTGGTAGGGTTGCCCAGGAAGGGGAATCGTACCGAAAAAGTACGGCCATCTCGTTTAACGCTCCTAGTATGGAGGGTACTTACACTTTTAGGGTCATTACTCCTCAAGGCGTGTATAGTCTTAAACTTATCGCTGCACAGCGATAAACTATCAACATCTACTACTTAAAAAAGCAAACCAAATCGCTTATGCTACGCACCGCCTACTTTCAGAGATTTTTAAGCACTTTCTTAACCCTAGTATTCATCTCACCAGATGCTCTAGCGCTCACCCATACAATTGCTGATCCAGGCACCTTTGTACGCGTTGAAGATGTAAAGCATATAGCACATTTAGAGGGACTACCGGTTGGGTGGAAGGATGAACATACGGCCTACCTGGGGGTATCCAGTAATGATGCTCTAGGCAACCCTTCCGATGATGTATTCGAATTCTTCATCAGCGAGGCCGAGTTGGCAGCTGCCAGTTTTGAACTTTCCTTTAGCGTGACAGGAGTAGAGGATGCCGATGCTACACCTATGGTTCTCAATGGACAAAACAGTTATGGAAATGTAGCTCAGCAAGAAAAGCAAGGTTGGCAACGCGGTTCGATGACCATTATGTCCGACCAACTTAAAGTCGGAAGAAACACTGTACTTTTTACTCTACCAGAAGGTGTAGATCAAATCTCTGTGAAACAAGTGAGCTTGACACCGAGCACTGGAATGGTCGTGCCGACCAGCCCCATGGTTCTAACAGAGGCAGTTTCACAGGATTTCAAAGCGGTATTGTCCTCAAGTTATTATGCAAATCTTGGAAGAGAAAAAGCCTCAGGGTTAGAGGAACTTCCTGCTTATGCGCTAAGTAAAAGCCAGGTGGCCGGCATCCCCGCGAGCTTCACTAACCTAACTAGAGGTGCCGTAGCCTACCGTGTTGTAGGCCAGCGAGATTCAATAAGTCACGTAACCATTGGGGTGGATCCAAGCATAGGATACAGCCGTCTAAGAGAGGTAAAGGTATTCTATTTTGACTACGAGCAGAAAGACTGGGTTCAGGCCCATGTGAGCAAGGTGAACCATGCGAGCTTTACGCTGGAGGCTGACGGAGAAGGAGGAACGGATTATTTCGCTGCGATGATCAAGACGCCTGACATGCCGGAGGCGGCAGCATTCATGCCGACGAGTATTTCAGATTTAGAACCCGCCAACCCTGCAACTGGAATCAATCTGATCCAACCGCCTACAGCAAATCAACAGGGAGATGCAAACATTAGCTATCCGATTTCTATCCCAGCAGGTAGGCAGGGTATGCAGCCACAAGTGTCCTTAAACTACTCTTCTTCAGGAGGATCGGGTTGGGCAGGATTCGGATGGAGCGTTCCTGTTCAAAGTATTAGTGTGGATACAAGGTTTGGTGTACCTACTTTTGATGCGACGCTTCAAAGCGAGGTGTATATGCTCGATGGAGAATCATTGCATGGTGAGAACGGTGACAAAGCGAACCGGCCAACTGCTTCAGGAGGAAACGCCGTATATCCTACTCGTCAAACAACCTCTCCCCAACAGTTTTTTACAAAACAACAAAGTGCCTACCGCACTATAGAACGGATGGGCACTTCGACCAGCACCTATTGTTGGGTGGTGACCGACGCAAATGGTACTAAAAGCTACTATGGAACCTCCAACGGTACTTCGGTAGATGTAAATGCAGTCCTCAAATCGGATCAGGGAAACATCACGAAATGGTTCTTGAAAAAGGTTCAGGACAGGTATGGCAACAATATTATCTATACCTACCAGCACAACACGTTTACAGGAACGGATATCAAATCTGGCGGTAAAAATTGTTACCTCTCGAAGATTCAGTACACAGGGTATAATTCAACACCCGGTAAATACTCCGTTGAATTTTCATCGACAGGTTCAAGAGCAGATGCACGCGTGAATTTGACAAGTGGCGTCAAGGAAGTGGATGATCGTCAACTGACAAAGATTGAGGTTAAGTATGACGGAACATTGATCAAAGACTACCGTCTAGACTATATCACAGGGGATTTTGGTAAAAAGCTCCTCGAGTCCATTGGTGAATATCACGGAGGCACGTTGTTCTACGAACATGAATTCACCTATAATCAAGTAGGAAGTATTAAGCTGTCGACCACGCCAGAGGTAATAAAATTCAAGGACTTATTGGCGAGCAGTCAAATATATGACGACATAGATCCAGGCTTTGTACAAAAAGCGATGATACCTGTGATGCCAGCATCGATGTTAAAAACCACACAAACGTCGGGATGGACCACAGGTGGTGCTTTAGGTACAGGTGCTACTCCAGTTATGGTAGACGGAACCCCAACAAAAGAATGGACATTTAGTGCCAAACTTGGGTATTCAGAGAATTACTCGCATGATAAAGTATCCATGCAAGATGTCAATGGAGACGGACTTCAGGATATCATTATTGCTAATAGAGGGAATACGAGCTATGCGTATCGCCCTATGCAGATCGATGACAATGGAAAAATCACTTTTGGCGCGCCTCGAGAAATTGTCGGTTCCAAGTTATATAAAAGTACTTCGCAATCAATCAATTCAGGGATTGATTACGTTACGGGGTTCGGGCTATTTAACTTTGGATTGAACTGGAATCACTCCACGAGCAAAGTTAAAAGGTATTTACTCGATTATAACGGTGATGGAATTCTAGATCGCACTGTACCTGTATCTGGTGGAGGGCTAAAAGTTCAGTTTGGGATGTTGGCAGAAGACGGAACGCTAAGTTTCACTAACTCATCTATATACACTTTGAACCCGGTTATGAAAGGAGCTGCATTACAATCCTACAGCAATCCAGATGTTAAATCATTCGAAGTAGTAAAGGTTTGGACGGCACCGGTAAGTGGAACCATTAACATCAATTCGAATCCAACCATCGCGGATCTTAGCTTAACAGGCAATGCTGTTGTTTCTATTCAGCATGATGGAGTATTCCTTCAGAATCCTGTGCCCGCTAATGGAGCGTCCTTTAATCAATCGGTGGGAGTAACGAAAGGAGATCAGTTGATTTTCCGTTTGTCACCAGGTGTAGATGGACAGCAGGATTTATTTACCTGGAATCCTCAAGTGACCTATGCCCAAAGCTTACCTTCAGACGGAAATGGTTCAAAATATACTTCTTCAACGTACGATTCGGACTTTGTATTGTCGGGAAAAGAAGGGGTAACATTCACTGGAGACAAAGAAATCAAAGTGACCTTGAACCGTGATGGGTTTGATTTTTCGGATGATATCTATTATCGAATTACAGTAACAGAGAATGACACGGTCAATCAGACCACCACAGATCATGTGTACTACGATCGCCTGGACCAAAACGCTACCTCTTATGGGACCATGTCAGCTCCTTTTATGGGGAGCTTTGCGACAGTTCCTGGAGTCGTTGCCTCTGATTATTGTCAGTTGAGTATTGAAGTCATGTCACACTCCAACGTGGATTGGAAGGATGTTGAAATCCGCCCCACTGTGGAGATTCGCTCCAATTGTGACGATGGCCCAATTGTATTCTATCCAAATGTTGGCTATCGTTTTTTTAATGGTGTGAAGGCTCTCAAGGGCCCGACCGCACTAAACCTTCCTAGCGGCTCTTACGAAATACTTCCAGAGGTAAGCGAAAATAAATCGGCCATTGATAATGTGTTTTCAGGAGTTAGCGGAGTAGATGTTGACCAAACGATTTATTTTGTGGTAAAGAGTGGTGGCAAATACATTTGTAAAAAAGCGCTGATCCTACATAAAGACGTTGCGGGAACGGGATCTAATACCTATCGATTATATACGCTAGCACAGAACGAAGGTACACCTGTAAATACGACCTCGGCCTATATATATACCGGAACTGCTACAGGAACCTTTAGTCATAGTGAAGTGATTAATGGAACTGTGACGCTTGAATTTTTTGCTGAGAACACTCCTTTTGCCGAGGCGGCGCTGGAGTATATCACTCAGAATTTAAATGGATTCAATGTAGTGAATAGCTCCAGTAGTATCGTGCAGGTATTCCCGCCAACAGCACCGCAAAACTTATTCTACGCCTATTCAGATCAAATAGGAACGATGCAAAAAGGATGGGGGCATTTTGCATGGAGCGGAGAAGCGAATGACCCTATTGATCCGGCTCAAATGCAAATAGCAGGAACGGCTGAAGCCCTAGCTCTAACATCACCAGCTCAGGAAGTTACAAAGGCAGATGTTGAACATATGAATCCGTGGGACAACTCTTTCTTTTCGTTGACCCCAGTGCGTAGTGAGAACGCCCGTGGGTTAAGAACTTATCAAGAGACGCTCTTATCTACTCTTGAAGACAAGGATCACTATGCCGTGTTTGGAAGTTATATGGGACATTACCGAAAAACGGGGGTGATGTCACCTGGGTATTTTGGTGAAGAGGAAGAGTCTACACCTACTCAAAGCGGTTTTGCCGGTGTATATGGTGCAACAGCTGCTCCAAGAATCAACAAATCGAACTCCCTAAGCCAAAATGTAGGGGCAAGTTTAGGGTGGTTTGGGACCAGCGTGAGCACTTCAACAAGTGATCCACTGGTGTTCTTTGGAAATTCTCCTAGTGCATTTCAAGATATGAATGGCGATGGAATGCCTGATTTAGTTCTACAAGATGGTAAAGATGTAAAAATTCAATATACACTTCCTGGCGGTGGGCATAAGAACGCTGTGGTAGCAGTTTCAGGAGAGCGAAATTCAAAAAGTCTATCCTCAGGGTATGGGATTACCGCCAGCGGAAACTATAAGAATGACGACTTGCGCTACATTGATAAGGGTAGTCTTGGATTAAGTGCTGGCGTGAATTTCGGTGAGACGGTTCAAGACATTGAATATGTGGATGTGAACGGTGATGGTTTGGTTGATCGAGTGTATGGAAACCGAGGTACGGATCAAGTGGCGCTAAATACGGGCACTTCGTTTGAGACCAAGAAGAATTACGCGCTTCCTGCCGGAATA
>Ga0233444_10001540_pt1 | contig 26093 bp, 19 predicted proteins | sample SI_124_October20_6_FD_182792 | JGI IMG/M metagenome (GOLD analysis project Ga0233444, IMG submission 182792) | Seawater microbial communities from Saanich Inlet, British Columbia, Canada - SI_124_October2016_10_MG | ecosystem: Environmental > Aquatic > Marine > Inlet | place: Canada: British... | reverse complement strand
ACAAAGTGTCCGGCCAACTGGCTTTATCTTTACCTAAATATTGCCACCAGATACCTAAACCTAGCGGTAACCAGGAAATAATGGACACCGCAAAACGCAGAAATGCTTGTTGCCAATTAACAGGGTTATTTGTTGCGCTTATTAAAAATACACGCCAAGCTCGCATCCCTAATGTTTGGCCGCCATGCGTCCAAAACCAACCATAAAAAATAAAGCTGACTAGTATTAGGTAGGCAATAAAAAAGGGATTACCTTGGCCAATCGCTTCGCCACCATTGGCTGCGACAATAAGGAATGTCGCTAATAGTAAACTTGATAGTAAAAGAAGCAAATCATAGACCATTACCATAAGGTGACGAAACAGCCCGGGCCTAACAGTGTTAACGTGAGATGACATAGCAATGGGTCATAAATAAAACGCAATTAATTTGGGTAGATAAGCGACATAAAGTATCATTATTAGCTTGATTGATGTGAATTAGGATCTCCATGTTACAAATGATCGGCCGTTCGGCACACTCTACTTTTCGTTTAGCTAAATTATTGAGCCTATTACAAGAGAATAATAGCAATATCACTGCCTTACGCAGTCAATACCGATACTTTATAGATACTAAAGACGAGCATCAACTGACTGAGTCAGAACAAGATTGTTTGGTGAGCTTACTAGAAGCGAAAGTCAGTGCCGATAGTGCAGAAGCGGCAGAGGCCTTTTTTCTAGTTACACCTCGGCCCGGAACCATTTCACCTTGGTCAAGTAAAGCGACGGATATTGTCCATAACAGCGGTCTTGATACGGTGGATCGGGTCGAGAGAGGCGTGGCATTTTTTGTCGAGTCATCTGAGTCATTATCAATGGCACAGTGGAAAACAATCAGTGGATTACTGCATGATCGTATGATCGAATCTGTTTTTACAACAGAAGATGAAGCCGACAGATTGTTCATGCATAGTGCTTCTCGTCCTTTAGTAATGATCGATATTATAAGTGGTGGTAGAGGGGCCCTTGAGCAAGCCAATACGACAATGGGCTTAGCACTTGCAGAAGATGAAATCGATTATCTCGTCGATAACTTTTCGACAATGGGCCGTAATCCAAGCGATGCAGAACTGATGATGTTTGCGCAAGCCAACTCAGAGCACTGCCGTCATAAAATATTCAGTGCGGATTGGGTCGTAGATGGTGATCCACAGCCTGAAACGTTATTTAACATGATTCGCAACACACACAGTAAAAACCCTGAAGGAGTGATTACCGCATACAGCGATAATTCATCGGTTATTGCTGGGCCAAAAAGTGATCGTTTTCAAGTTGATATGCGGACGAACCAATACCGCTATCAGGGCGAAGAACAACATATCATCATGAAGGTCGAAACCCACAATCATCCTACTGCAATATCGCCTTTCCCAGGCGCTGCAACAGGTGCTGGGGGTGAAATACGTGATGAAGGTGCAACAGGACGAGGATCAAAACCAAAAGCAGGTTTAACAGGTTTTTCAGTATCAAACCTTAATATTCCGGGTTTCGAGCAGCCTTGGGAAATGCCTTATGGCAAACCTGCAAGAATGGCATCAGCACAGGAAATTATGTTGGATGGGCCATTAGGTGGCGCCGCATTTAATAATGAATTTGGTCGACCGAATTTATGCGGTTATTTTAGAACATATGAGGTAGCTGTTCCTTCTGAAGAAGGGTTTGAAGTCCGTGGTTACCATAAGCCGATAATGGTTGCAGGTGGGATGGGTACAATTCGGCCGCAGCATGTCAAAAAAAATCTATTTGAACCGGGTGTCCAACTCATCGTCTTGGGTGGGCCAGCAATGCTTATTGGGCTAGGTGGAAGTGCTGCCTCATCAGTATCATCGGGTAGCAGTGAAGAAAGTTTAGACTTTGCTTCAGTCCAACGAGGCAACCCAGAAATGGAACGTCGCTGTCAGGAGGTCATTGATCGCTGCGTTGCTTTGGATGATAAAAACCCAATTATTGCAATTCACGATGTCGGCGCAGGTGGTTTATCGAATGCATTTCCAGAGTTAGTTGATGATAGTCATCGAGGAGGCCGTTTTGACTTAAGGCTAGTTCCAAATGACGAGCCGAGCATGTCACCAATGGAAATTTGGTGTAATGAATCTCAAGAACGATACGTTTTAGGTGTTGCCCCTGAACAAGTTGAAATATTTAAAGCCATTGCAGATCGTGAGCGGTGTCCGTGGGCAATCGTCGGAGAAGCAACGGAAGAATTAGAATTACGCGTCGGTGATGCCGACAATGACACGATGCCAGTCGATATGCCGCTGTCATTATTGTTAGGTAAGCCACCTAAAATGTTACGCGAAGTAAAGCATATTGAGTTTCATAACCCTGAAATGGAATTGGGGGGTATTGATGCCAATGCCGCATTAGAGCGTGTACTCAAACTGCCGACAGTCGCCAGCAAAAATTTCTTAATTACTATCGGCGATCGGAGTGTGACCGGATTAGTCGCACGGGATCAAATGGTAGGACCCTGGCAAGTTCCTGTTGCCGATTGTGCAGTGACATTAGCTGATCACCATGGGTACAAAGGCGAAGCCATGGCGATGGGGGAGCGAGCACCTATTGCACTAGTTGATGCACCAGCATCAGGCAGGATGGCGATTGGTGAAGCGATTACCAATATTGCAGCAGCGAGTATAGAAAAACTGGGCGATATCAAATTATCTGCTAACTGGATGGCAGCCTGTGGTCATGAAGGGGAAGATGCCTTGCTTTATGACACAGTCAAAGCCGTTGGCATGGAACTGTGTCCAAAATTGGAAATTGCGATACCGGTCGGTAAAGATTCATTATCAATGAAAACAGTTTGGCAAGATCGAGATGAAACAAAATCTGTGATTTCTCCATTGTCACTCGTGATCACGGCGTTTGCCCCTGTTACAGATGCAGCAAAAACCTGCACGCCTGAACTCAGAACGGATGTTGGAGATACAGATTTAATCTATATTGATTTAGGTAAAGGCTATAACCGTCTTGCTGCATCAGCATTAGCCCAAGTTTATAATCAAGTCGGTCACTATGCACCAGATTTAGATGAGCCTGACGATCTCAAGCAATTCTTCTCAGCAATGCAGCAACTCAAGCAAGACAATATTATTTTGGCTTATCACGATCGCAGCGATGGTGGTTTGATCACGACTTTATGTGAAATGGCCTTTGCCGGTCATTGTGGCTTAGATATTACTTTATCTGGCTTAGGTGAAATTTTACCGGTCATGTTTAATGAGGAACTCGGGGCTGTTATCCAAGTCCGACATAGCCACGTCGATGATGCTTTAGCGGTATTACGGGAAAATGATTTAGCACATTACAGCCATGTAATCGGAACGATAACAGAAGATCAGCAAATTTCTGTGACTGTAAATGGGACGAAGGTTATTGATTCGCCGCGCTCAAGATTACAACGTTTTTGGGCTGAAACCAGCTATCAAATGCAATCTCAACGTGATAATCCAGACTGCGCACAAGAAGAATTCGATGCTTTATTGGATAATTCAGATCCAGGTTTACATGCAACCTTGTCGTTTGATCGACGTGAACATATTGCAACATCATTTATCGTTAGTGGCGTGAGACCTAAAATTGCGATTCTGCGAGAGCAGGGGGTCAATGGTCAATTAGAAATGGCTGCCGCTTTCGATAGTGCAGGGTTTACGGCCGTAGATGTTCATATGAGCGATATTCTAACGGGTCGGACAGACTTAAATGACTTTAAGGGTTTAGTCGCTTGTGGTGGATTCTCTTATGGTGATGTCCTAGGGGCTGGGCGAGGTTGGGCGAGCACAATTTTGCATAATGCAACAGCGCGTCAACAATTTACAGATTTCTTTAACCGTAAAGATACCTTTGCGCTAGGTGTTTGTAATGGGTGCCAAATGTTATCGCAATTGAAAGCGCTGATTCCAGGTAGTGACCATTGGCCACAATTTGAACGTAATATTTCAGAACAATTTGAAGCGCGCTTCTCATTGGTTGAAATTGTAGAGTCACCTTCCATTCTCTTAAAAGGCATGGCAGGGTCAACGATGCCAATCGCCGTAGCACACGGTGAAGGTCGAGCAGAATTTGCAAGCACAAAGGATATTGATAATGCCTTAGTTGTAATGCGATATGTCGATAACTACGGCAAGCCGACGGAACGTTATCCAAGTAATCCTAATGGGTCGCCAAGGGGTATTACAGCACTGACAACGACGGATGGCCGAGTCACAATTATGATGCCACATCCAGAACGAGTGACGCGAACAGTGCAACATTCTTGGCATCCAGATGATTGGGGTAAGGATGGACCGTGGCTGCGTTTATTCCAGAATGCGAGACAATGGGTAGGGTGAACTAAATAGACCTGCATTATCTACTTTCGGAGTCTATTTCTTCTTGTTTTTGCGTAGTAACAAGTATAACGCCCCTGTGCCTCCATCCTCGATCCTTGCAGAACAAAAAGCCAACACATCGTCCATTTCACGCAACCAATGATTGAGTTTGGTTTTTAGAATGGGTTTATGGTGTTTGGAGCTCCATCCTTTGCCATGAATGACTCGAGCACCACGGATGTTATAATTTAGACAATCAGCAATGAAATCAACTAAAGCTTGGTGTGCGACAGGGATAATCATGCCGTGTAGATCCAATTCTGCATCAATTTTTATCTGGCCGTTGCCAAGTTTAGTTAGTTGTCGTTCTTGAATACCACTACGTCTAAACCGTAATGACTCCTCGTTACCAACGAGTTCGCTCGGGGCATAAATATCAGCTAGCCTGGCCTCAGACTCAGGTAAAGTGTTATTACGAGGCGGTGCAACCGGAGTAGGAGTTGTCACTGGAATGATTTTATCTTGCGTAATATGCTCAACCTCACCAATTTCCTGGCGAAATAAATTTATATCATCTTGATCGGAAGGTGAGCTCATACGTTTAATGTGAATAACAGTTAAAATAAAATATGTGAGATAAGAGTATCAGTGACAACGTGACTTTATTCAACAACGAATATTGTTTTAAATAAGGACATTATTTATTTTTTTCCGTAATCCATTGTGACATATATCGTGTACTTGCCATTGTGTGATGTTTAAGCATAGCGCCAGTAAAGTTCGAGACTCGATGCTGGTCAAGCGTTTCATCCAGTTCAGTTATCTTTGAGATTAAGCTGGGCCCCAATACCGTTGAGTCATAGAGATTGCTTAAGACTGTATGACATTGTTTATGAGCTAGCTGCCACGCATTCTCATCCTGGTATAGAGAAACAGCACTATTAACAAAATCAGCATCTTCGTTAGCAACAAATCCAGGCCAAGAGGATCGAGCAGACATGCCTTCACTGCCAATTGATGTTGTGACACTGGGCGTTTGCATCATCATCGCATCGAGTAATTTACCCTTCAAACCTGCCCCGAAGCGAAGTGGGGCAAGACAGACACGAGATTGTGCCATCACGGCTAATGCATTTTCAGCCCAGCCTTTAATTAAAAATCCTGATTTAGGGTTATGCAAAGCGGTTGCTTTCGGAGGCGGATAAGCGCCATAGATATGGCATTCAGCAGCAGGTAGCTTGGCTTTTATTTTGGGCCAAAGTGATTGAAGATGGAGCACAGCATCCCAGTTAGGGGCATGGCGGAAATTACCAATAGTAATGAAATGTTGTCGCTGTTCAAAGGATAAGGTTTTAGTAGCCAATTGAGCGATATTAACCATAAAAGGTAAATGATGTAGGAGTGTAGGATCGACTTTAAAGTAGTCAGTGAGTAAGGCCATTTCAAATGGAGAGATAATCAGTGACAAATCACAACGTAGAATAGCGGCGATTTCGCGCTTGGCAATATTGTTGACTAAATCAGAATAAACGAACTCACGTGACTGCTTTAAGGCATGGTGGCGAGCCTGCCGAAGACACTGTAAATCTTCAGTGTCTAATACCTTAATGGCTTTGGGACAGTGTTTATCGATTCGCCAACCAAACTGTTCTTCCATCATAAACCGATCAAATAGGACAATGTCTGGTGTAAGTTTAGAGACATAGTCATCGAAACTATCACAGTTAAGCCGAATAGCTTGCTGGCTAATGCCTTCATTGCTTAACTCAATTTGGTGGGGAGTCTCTTGTGCGGGACTGGCAAATTCGACTTGCCAGTTCTGTTGTTTAAAAAGGCGCAGTAGCGAGAGCATATGGCTACCGGCCGCAGACGAGTTAGGTTCTGGCCAAACATAGCCGATAACAAGCACTTTTTTCATGACCTAGGTTGTCAGATCTTTATGGGGCTGGGCGTTTAAACTCACCCCAGCGCGGTTCAGGACGCGGTTTAGGAGGGTCGAGGACAATAGGTGGAAAAGCATTTGCATCATTACCATAGTTATTCAAAAATGCAGTATCTGGTTTTCTTTGATCATCCGTGCTTTTTTGCGTATTCGGGGGAGGATCTTGTTGTGCGTTTTGTTGTGGGCCCTGTTGCGTCTTTAATTCAAGAATATATTCTCTTAATTCTATGTTTTCTTCTCGAAGGAAAATAGCCTCTTCACGCAACACCATTACTTTTTCTGCCAGTTCCGCATTGGTTGCTGGTTTAGCAGCATCATCCTTTTTACTCGCATTAGCTAGAGAAGAAACCAAGCCAAATTCATCGGTGGCTTCAGCAGCAGCTTCATCTTGGGCTGGTGTTTCATCAGAGCCCATAAAGAAAAAAGCCCCACCGCCGCCAAGTAGCGCTAGGACAACTATACCAATGGCAACTTTAATAAATAGCGGTTTTGGCAAACCAAGTATTTTTGGGGCATCGTCAGTGTCACCTTCAGCCAGGTCATCATCAGGTGCATTTCTATCGTTATCAGCCACAAGCCACTCCGCTTAACAAGGGATGTATTAAATCAATTTAACTATAATAGCCTTATCGACGCCTTAGGTTCAATTCTTTAAAAAGAGTTTATAAAAAGTGTCATATTGATGGGGTATCAACGCTATGCTAATCTTCGATATTAGCTAATTTGAGACAAAGTAGAAGCTTTTTTATGTAAGCAGCTATCCATTTGTGAACCATTAGCTATTATCTTTATGTCTACTTCACCATAATCATGCAGACAATCAGTGATTTCAACGAGTAAGAGAAAATATTATGGAAGGACAAGCGGCTTTTCCTGAGCGGATGGATGATAGTTCAATCGATTTTCGAATTTTGGCTGAAGACGCGCCAGTCATGTTGTGGTTAACCAATCTCACTGGCGAAACCATTTTCTCAAACAGCATCTATAAAACATTTATTGGCCGAGAGAAATTAGAAATGCTGGGTGGTAAAGCCTGGTTCGACTCTTTGCATATAGAAGATCAAAAAAAGTGTTTAAGTATCTTTGAGGAAGCATTTCAAACACATAAATCTTTTGAGATGGAATACCGTTTAAAAAGACACGATGGTCAATATCGTTATATTCTTGATCACGGTGAACCTTATGTTAGCGCTGAAGGGAAATTTGCTGGTTTTATCGGGTCTTCAGCAGGCATTACAGAGCGTAAGGAATCCGAAAATGATCTGAAAAACTCACATAAAGAGCTGATCCAATATAACCGCGAGATGGGCTTGATCAATGAGCTGAATTCTTATTTGCAAGTTTGTCGTGGCCTACCAGAAACATATCCTGTCGTTTCACATTATCTGGAACAAATTTTTCCTGACTGGTCAGGTGCACTTTATTTATTCAATGAGAAAAAGAGCTTGGTTGAGTCGATAACATCATGGGGCAGAGAAAAAATAAGAAGTGATGAAATGATGGAGGCAGATGATTGTTGGGCTCTGCGTCAAGGTAAACCACACGATGCAGTCGATATGACTAATCGCCTGCTTTGTAATCATACGCATGAGGAGGTTGATAGCTATACATGCACGCCTATTATTGCTCAAGGTGAAATGTTGGGTGTGTTACATATGGAGTATTGTGGTGAAACAAAATTTGAATCTAATGAACTAACAGAACGTTATTTTGATTCACGTATACGTCTTATGAAAACAGCCGCTGATAACTTGGCTTTATCATTGGTCAGTTTGAAATTGCGTGAGGCTTTAAAACGCCAGTCAATTCGCGATCCATTAACGTCGCTATTTAACTGCCGCTATATGGAAGAAAGCTTAGAGCGTGAAGTGTCACGGTGTGAGCGTGCTGGAGAAGGGATCGGCATTATTATTGTTGATATCGACCACTTCAAAAAATTCAATGACACCTACGGTCATGATGCGGGCGATGCGGTTTTAGTGGAGTTTGCCATGTTCATGACCGAGTATTTCCGCAGCAGTGATATTGTCTGTCGATTTGGGGGCGAAGAATTTGTCGTTATTATGCCGACAGCCCCGAAAGAGTTAGTAGTGGAGCGTGCGACGCAGCTTTGTCACAAATTACATGATGTAGAAATTCACTATGAAGGTGGAAAATTGCCAGCGATCACAGCTTCCTTTGGCGTTGCTTATTTGTCGGGTGATAATTACGATCAAGCACCGATTGTCATTAAGTTAGCTGATTCGGCACTCTACGAAGCAAAAAGAGCAGGTAGAGACCAAAGTGTAACTAAAATAAATTTTAAGGTAGATAAAAAATGAGTGCGATTAAATCAGTGATGACTTTGGGCATCATGTTAAGTTTGACGGGCTGTTTTGGTTCAATGAATAGCAAACCTGAGCAACAAATTGTTGAAGAAGCACCACAGCAGTTTTACGTTATTGATGTGGACCGCGGTTTGAAAGAACATGACCGCTCACAAGGGCGAGTTTTGTATCTAGCGCCAGTCGTTGTAACGTCACAGTTTCGGGCAAAAAATATTGTATTCAAGGTAGAGGATAATGCCTTTCAGCCACTACCTGAACATGCATTTTTTGACACGCCGCAAGAGATGTTTACGACGCAATTACAACGTTGGTTAACTAAAACAGGTTTTTTCAAGCGCGTGATACTGGACGATGCGCAACAAGCGGACTATATCTTAGAGGTTGCCGTTACGGGGCTTTATGGTGATAAAAGAGAGGGCCAACCAGCGCAGTCGGTACTTGAAATGCAGTTTTTTATGACCGATACCCATGCCAAAGCTGAAGAAGTGGTATTTCAAACAGGCTTGCATATTGATATAGATATAGCAGAAACAACGCCGTCAAACACAGTAAATGGCTGGAAAACAGCACTCATTAAGCTATTGTCGACCCTAGAGGACGATTTAAGCAGTTATTTTTCTAATGAACCCCCCTAGAGTGCACGTTGTATAAACGTGCATCAAATCGCCTATAATGATAGGATTACGGTTGAGTTGAAAATAACACCTAATATTGATTTGGATGAAAGTTAGATGACTGATGAAATTGCCTTAGAGTTGGACTCGATTGATATTGAAGATGAGATGAAGCAGTCTTATCTCGACTATGCCATGAGCGTCATAGTCGGTCGGGCACTCCCTGATGTAAGAGACGGTTTAAAGCCCGTTCACCGCCGCGTTTTATACGCCATGCGGGAATTAGGTAATAACTGGAACGGTTCTTATAAAAAGTCAGCCCGTATCGTTGGTGACGTCATTGGTAAGTATCACCCACATGGAGATACTGCCGTTTACGATACTATGGTTCGAATGGCTCAACCTTTCTCGATGCGATATATGTTGGTCGATGGCCAAGGTAATTTCGGTTCAGTTGATGGTGATTCACCAGCGGCGATGCGTTATACCGAAGTCCGGATGGCTAAAATCACCCATGAAATGTTGGCAGATTTAGAAAAAGAAACCGTCGATTTCACAGCGAATTACGATGAGTCAGAACATGAGCCATCAGTCTTACCTACCAAGATACCTGCCTTATTAATCAATGGTTCATCAGGTATAGCGGTCGGTATGGCGACCAATATTCCGCCGCACAACTTAACTGAAATTCTCAATGCCTGTATTGCCATGGTTGATCAGCCAGACATCGATGTCGCTGGTTTAATGGAATATATTCCTGGACCAGACTTTCCTACAGCAGCCATGATCAATGGTTCGGCGGGTCTTAGCGAAGCCTATAGAACGGGTCGTGGTCGGGTTCATATTCGGGCTCGCGCCGAAATTGAGACGAATGATAATACTGGCCAACAAAGTATTGTGGTCAACGAATTACCGTATCAAGTCAATAAAGCCCGTTTGTTAGAAAAAATTGCAGAACTGGTCAAAGACAAAAAGATAGAAGGTATTTCAGCTTTACGCGATGAGTCAGATAAAGACGGCATGCGTATGGTCGTCGTTTTAAAACGTGGAGAAGTACCCGAAGTAGTTTTAAATAACCTTTATAAACAAACCCAAATGCAAACGGTCTTTGGGGTCAATATGGTTGCCATTGTCGATGGTCAGCCAAGGCTATTAGGTTTAAGAGATATTTTAAGCGCCTTTATTCGCCATCGTCGTGAAGTTGTCACACGTCGCTCATTATTTGAGCTTCGCAAAGCACGCGACCGGGCACATATATTAGAGGGCTTAGCGACAGCATTAGCTAATATTGATGAAGTTATCGAGTTAATTAAAGCATCACCGAGTCCTTCAGAAGCGAAAGCAGCCTTGTTATCACGCGGCTGGGGATCAGAAATGATTCTTGAAATGTTGGGTGCAGCCGGTGCTGAAGCATCTCGTCCAGAAGGGCTAGATGAAGAGTTAGGCTTAATTGCTGGTGTTTATCATTTATCAACGACTCAAGCACAGGCTATTTTGGATATGCGCCTGCATCGCTTAACGGGCCTTGAACAAGACAAAATATTAGAAGAATACCGTGAGGTTTTAGGTGAAATTGCCAAATTATTAGCGATTTTAAGTGATCCTGATAACTTAATGGCTGTCATTCGCGAAGAGTTGGTCAAAGTCAAAGAAGAGTATGGCGATGAACGTCGTACTGAAATCTTAGGTACACACCTTGATCTCACGCTAGAAGATTTGATTACCGAAGAAGAAATGGTCGTCACCTTATCGCATGCTGGTTATGCAAAAACCCAACAACTAGACACTTATCAAGCGCAACGTCGTGGCGGTAAAGGTAAATCCGCAACTGCAATGAAAGATGAAGACTTTATTGAGCACCTCTTTATTGCTAATACACATGACACGTTATTGTGTTTCTCAAGCGCGGGTAAAGTGTATTGGAAAAAAGTGTATGAATTACCGCAAGGTGGCCGTGCTGCTCGAGGTAAACCAATAGTAAATTTATTGCCATTAGAAGACGGTGAAAAAATTAACGCAGTGCTGGCTATTCGTGAATTCGAGGCTGATAAGTTCATCTTTATGGCAACGGAATCTGGCACCGTTAAGAAAACACCGTTAGTCGATTACTCACGCCCAAGAGCAAATGGCATTATTGCAGTTGATTTAAAAGAAGATGATAAATTAGTCGATGTCGCTTTAACCAATGGCGAATCCGACATCATGCTCTTCAGTTCAAATGGTAAAGTAATTCGTTTTGATGAGCGTGATGTGCGTTCAATGGGCCGAGTTTCTCGCGGTGTCCGTGGGATGCGATTACCAGAGAATCAGAAAATTATTTCTCTTATTATTGCCCATGATGAAGATGGTGCGATTCTCACCGCGACCGAGTTTGGTTTTGGTAAGCGGACACATCTTGCTGAATATCGCGTACAAGGCCGTGGTGGCCAAGGTATTATCTCCATTCAAACTTCTGACCGTAATGGTAATGTCGTCGGTGCAGTACAAGTCCTGGATGAACATCAGATTATGTTGATTACCGATGGTGGCACTTTGGTGAGAACACCGGTTAAACACGTTTCAATTGTTGGCCGTAATACCCAAGGTGTGAAGCTGATCAACCTGACTAAGAAAGAAAAACTAGTGGGGCTAGAGCGCGTACTTGAAGTTGAAGAGGATGAGGATGAGCTTGAAGGCGGCGGCGAAGAAACAGCATTAGCATCAGACGCAGACGAATAGTTTGTAAGACAAGGTCAACATGACAATGCGATGGCAACTATAGGCTAGGAAAGGGTAAATCAATGAGTGAAAAGCAAGCCTTGCAAGCTATTCGACAACAGATAGACGAGATCGATCTGCAAGTTCAAGCCTTACTCAACCAGCGTGCTGATATGGCGCAAGAAGTGGCGCGAATTAAAATAGCGAACGGTGAACAAACCGATTTTTATCGGCCAGAGCGCGAAGCGATGGTGTTACGCCAAGTTATGGCGCGTAATCAAGGCCCATTAGACCCCAAAGAAGTTGCCCGATTATTCCGAGAAATTATGTCAGCTTGCCTGGCTGCGGAGAAACCATTGCAAGTTGCATATCTTGGACCAGAAGGCTCATTTACCCAAGCGGCGGCATTAAAGCAGTTCGGCGGATCGGTCGAACCCAAGCCATTCCCCACCATTGCTGATGTGTTTCACGAAGTTGAAGTAGGCAATGCCAGTTATGGTGTGGTACCTGTTGAAAACTCAACTGAAGGTATGGTGACGCACACGCTAGATGAGTTTATTAATACGCCACTTAAAATCAATGGCGAAGTCTCATTGCGGATTCATCATTATCTACTGAGCAAAGAAACACAGTTAGATAATGTTAAAAAGATTTATGGCCATCCTCAGGCTTTAGCACAATGCCGGCAATGGTTAGCTACTCATTGTGCTGATTGTGAGCAAATCCCAGTGAGCAGCAATTCAGAAGCGGCGAAAAAAGTAGCGGGGGAACCCCATGCTGCAGCGATTGCGGCAAATCGGGCAGCAGAGATTTATCAGTTAGAAACATTGGCAAGTAATATTGAAGATCAAGCTGATAACACAACGCGTTTCCTTGTCATTGGTCGCCAAGATATTGGCCCATCCGGTGAGGATAAAACAGCCTTGCTCGTGTCGACAAAAAACCAACCCGGTGCATTACATAGTTTGCTAGAACCGTTAGCAAAAAGTGGCATTACTATGTCAAGAATAGAATCTCGTCCCTCACGAAAAGGTATGTGGGAATACGTCTTTTTTATTGATATAGAAGGCCACCGTGATGATGCCGCTATCGCATTGGCATTAGAAAAATTAGAACAAGCATCATCAATGTGTCGAGTTTTAGGCTCATATCCTAAGGCAGTGCTTTAATGGAGTTATTACTTGCCAATCCAAGAGGGTTCTGCGCTGGCGTTGACCGTGCAATTGAGATTGTTGAGAGAGCAATTAAATTGTTTGGGGCACCAATTTATGTTCGCCATGAAGTCGTCCATAACCGTTTTGTTGTTGATGACCTGAAGAAAAAAGGGGCGGTATTTGTCGATGAAGTCGACGAAGTCCCTGATAATAGTATTTTGATTTTCAGTGCCCACGGCGTGTCAAAACAAGTGCAAGAACAAGGAAAGCAGCGAGGGCTGAATGTCTTTGATGCGACCTGTCCATTGGTAACGAAAGTACATATGGAAGTGGCTAAATTCGAAAAACAAGGCAAGGAATGTATATTGATTGGCCATGTAGGCCACCCTGAAGTTGAGGGTACAATGGGCCAATATACCTCAGAACAAGGTGGTATTTATTTGGTCGAAACGCCAGAAGACGTGGCTAAATTAACCGTTAAAAATCCAAATGATTTGGCTTTTGTGACGCAAACAACATTATCTGTTGATGACACATCAATGGTGATCGATGCGCTAAGATCGCACTTTCCAAAAATAGAAGGGCCGCGTAAAGATGACATTTGTTACGCTACTCAAAACCGCCAAGATGCGGTGAAAAACCTTGCAGCACTGTGTGATGTCGTCATGGTCGTTGGTTCAAAAAATAGCTCTAATTCTAATCGCCTTCGCGAATTGTCAGATAAATTAAACACGACAGCATACTTAATAGATAACGCCCAAGAGATTAACCCAAACTGGTTGAACAAGGTATCAATTGTCGGATTAACGGCCGGAGCATCAGCACCAGAATTACTAGTCCAGAATGTTGTTGAACGATTGAAGGAATTGGGTGTCACACAAGTGAACGAATTGGATGGCCGACCCGAAAAAGTCGAATTTTCATTACCCAAAGAACTGAAAGTGGATATCTCAGCACTGTCACACTAATTTATGTCATCTCTTCCTTTCCTACCTGTTTTTCTCTGGACTGATATCCTGATCTATCTGCTATTAGCAGTGATCATTGTTGCTGTTCTTTATATCCGAAAACAACCACATATGACAGCACCATGGAAATTGGTATTGCAGCGTAAACGTGGCGTGATATCACTGATGATCCTACTCTGCTACGTTGTGGTTGGTTTATTGGATTCGGTTCATTTTCGGTTGGCAGTTGAAAATAATAAATCATCTGATAAACAGCATTACGCAACTGAGGTGCTCGCAGTATTGGATTTGGTCATCATGCCGCTACGAGAACAAGTGGAAAAAACCTATTCAGCGCCTTTTGCAACCCGTTCTTTTGTTAAAGAAATGCAGCAAATTGACAAAACAAAACTGCATTATGATTACGCCAAATTAAAATATGCGGGTGCCCACCTTGCCTCTGATCAGGATAAATGGGCAGATATAAAACACACAGTTATTAGCAGTACTAGCAAAGCCACACTAGTGTGGTTTATATTGGCTATCGCCTTTACCTTCATGCTAGCAACACGACGAAATGTCACTTGGCGTGCGCAAGCGGTAACAATATTATCAGGCCAATCAGCATACCCATTGCGGACGGTGTTATTTATGTTGTGGCTCATTGCCTTCATAGCATGGAATACGGCCGCCTTAAGTCTTGATTATCATGTTTTAGGGACGGATAAGGTCGGGCAGGACGTTTTATACCAATCATTAAAGAGCATTCGAACAGGGCTTGTCATTGGCACATTAACGACATTAGTCATGTTGCCGCTGGCTGTTTCTTTGGGTATTGCAGCGGGTTACTTTAGAGGTTGGATCGATGATGTCATTCAATACATTTACACTACGCTTAACTCTATTCCGGGTGTCTTACTGATAGCAGCAGCAGTACTAATGTTACAAGTTTATATGAATAATCATCCAGAAAATTTTGTCACTATCGCTGAACGTGCGGATATGCGGCTATTGTTCCTTTGTATTATCTTAGGAGTGACAAGCTGGACAGGACTTTGTCGCATCTTACGCGGCGAAACACTGAAATTACGTGAAACAGAGTACGTCCTTGCATCACGGGCATTAGGTACCAGCAACTTTAGTATTTTGCATCGCCATATCATGCCAAATCTGATGCATATCGTCATGATTGCAGTCGTGTTGGACTTTAGCGGTTTGGTTCTTGCTGAAGCTGTCTTATCTTACGTTGGCGTTGGTGTTGATCCATCCATGATCAGTTGGGGCAATATGATTAACAGCGCCCGACTTGAAATGGCACGAGATCCAGTTGTTTGGTGGTCTCTATCGGCTGCGTTCATCTTCATGTTTGTTTTGGTACTCGCTGCCAATTTATTTGCCGATGTTGTTCGAGATGCTTTTGATCCTCGGTCACAAAAAATCGCATGACGACATTGCTGAAAGTCCATCAACTGACGACACATATCGGTTCTCAATTGAAACCGATTAAGCCAGTCGATGGTGTGAGTTTCAATGTCGAAAAAGGCCAAACATTTGCACTATTAGGTGAATCAGGTTGTGGAAAATCAATGACTGCATTGTCATTGCTACGCTTACACCCACAACCAGTGAGTCGTATTGTCTCTGGAAAAATTGAATTGGCGGGCCAAGATCTACTGAGCTTATCTGAAGCTGAAATGGAACATATTCGTGGCCGCCGAATAGCCATGATTTTTCAAGAACCACAAAGTTCATTAAATCCAGTTCTGTCTGTCGAGCAACAAATTGGCGAAGCACTACAATGGCATTTTGATATACAAGGCCAAGCATTACAAGACCGGGTTATTCAGCTACTGTCTTCGGTTGGGATCCCGGATCCAGAACAAAGAATCAAAGCTTACCCTCACCAACTATCAGGAGGCATGAAGCAGCGAGTGATGATTGCCATTGCATTAGCAGGCGAACCAGAGCTACTTATTGCTGATGAACCAACCACGGCATTAGATGTTACGATTCAAGCACAAATATTAGATTTATTAAAACAAATTCAACGTGATACTGGGATGGCCATTTTATTAATTAGCCACGACTTGGCCGTTGTTGCACAAATGGCGGATCATGTGGCTGTGATGTATGCCGGACAAATTGTTGAAACAGCACCAAGAGATCAATTTTTTAAACAGGTAAATCATCCTTATAGTCAGAAATTATTTGAAGCAGTTCCGACGGCACAAAAAAGACAGCAACAATTAACCGTAATTAAAGGTAATGTACCGACATTAGATACCGTCTTTAAAGGCTGCCGGTTTGTAGAACGTTGTGATAAGGCAATAGGCCAATGTGATTCAATACAACCACAGTGGTACAAAAATGGTCAAAGTGGTGTGCGTTGCCATTTATATGATCCTAATCATGATCAAGCCGCTACTTCTGCGGCAAGTAAGGCAATTACAGCCTCCGCCTTGTCAGTTATTCCAGTCGAGCAAAAGCCAATACTGGAATTGGAACAATTACAGGTTCATTTCCCGATTAAAAAAGGTTTTTTACAACGTGTTGTAGGGCAAGTTAAAGCAGTCGATGGCGTGAATTTACAATTGAGGCAAGCAGAAACAATTGCCTTAGTGGGCGAGTCAGGTTGCGGTAAGACGACAGTAGGCAAAGGTATTTTACAGTTAGTACCCGTGACTGGAGGCCAAGTCACTTATCAAGATAAAGTATTGAATGAACTATCGCCTCGTGCGCTCAAGTTAGAACGCAACGCATTGCAAATAATTTTTCAAGATCCTTATGCATCAATGAATCCAAGGATGACGGTCTCTCAAGTCATAGAAGAGGCTATGCTAGTTGGCCCATCAATTAAAACAGCCAATGAACGGAGCAATCGAATCGATGCTTTGCTAGAGAGGGTTGGACTAGATACAAAATTTAAACACCGCTATCCCCATGAGTTTTCTGGCGGGCAGCGTCAACGAATCTGTATTGCTCGCGCATTAGCCGCTGAACCAAAGATATTAATTTGTGATGAACCGACCAGTGCATTGGATGTGTCTGTACAAGCCCAAATATTGAATTTATTGCGTGAACTACAACAAGAGTTCAATCTAAGCTATTTTTTCATCACTCATAATATTTCTGTCGTTGAATACCTTGCTCACCGTATAGCCGTGATGTACCTAGGACGGATTGTCGAGCAAGGTAGCCGAGATGAGATATTAAAATCACCAAAACATCCCTATACACAAGCGTTATTAGCTGCCGTTCCAAGACTGGAAGATGACAAAGACCGTGAAATTATTCGGCTTGAAGGCGATCTGCCATCACCGGCTAATCCGCCACAAGGTTGTCATTTTCACCAACGTTGTCCGAGTGCGATGCCACAATGCATGACAACATATCCCGAAGCGACCCAATTGACTGCCGAACATGAAGTGCGGTGTTTTTTATATTAAGAGAATGAAATTATGGACCAACAAACACAAACTGAATTAGAAGCCGCGGCTTTCCGCCAATTATTAGCCCACTTGCAAGACAACACAGATTTACAAAATATAGATCTAATGAATCTCGCGGGTTTTTGTCGAAACTGCCTATCGAAATGGGTACTAGCGGCAGCAGAAGAAAAAGGCGTAGCAATGGACTACGATCAAGCTAGGGAATTTGTTTACAACATGCCGTATTCTGAATGGAAAGAAAAATACCAGCGCTAGGAAAGAATTTAGCTATCGCCATGGTTAGTTTTGTCACACATAGCGTGTAGCTTTCTTGCTAAGGCTTGCCGATCAGTTGTATCCATTTCTTGGGGTTGAGTGACCGCCACAGTATTAATCGTTTGTCGAAACTGCTGCACGTAATTTCGGCAACAGCGACAAAGTACCAGATGCAGGAACAAAGCGATACGCTTAGAAAGCGGCAAGTCACCTTCTATAAAGTTGCTGGTTTCGTCAGTTACGTCTTTACATTGCAGCATTTAATTATCCTGATAACGTTCAATTGCATCATGTACAGTGACACGAGCGCGATGCAACAGTACTCGAGCATTAGACGAAGAGATATCTAAAATGTTACAAACTTCGTCGACTTTATAACCTTCCATATCGACCATGGTCATCGTGGCACGCTGCATAGCAGGCAACGATAGGAAAGCTTGTTCAATAACTTTTTGTAATTGTGTATTTGAAAGAAGTGCTTCAGGCGTAGCTGTTTCCCATTGTGCGACATTATCGATGCGGTGACCTGTGTGGTCGAATTTGTCGGAAGGAACCGCTTGCCAACCATCATCTAAGGAACTGTAACGGTTTTCTCTGCGAACGCGGCTTTTAGCACCATTACTGACAATTTGAACTAACCATGTTTTAAGTGAAGAGCGGCCTTCAAATTTTGGCAAGGCTTTAATAGCTGCAATCCAAGCTTCTTGCACGACTTCATCAGCAATACTATCACCAACGATTGCTCTTGCTACAGATAACATCAAATTGTGATATTCTGCGACAACATGCTCAAAAGCAAAGGTGTCACCGTCGATAAGGTTCTTGATCAACAGACTTTCATCGGCATGACTTTTGACTTGAAATTTTTTTTCATAATGTCTGTAACATTCTGCTTTTATGTATGTCTACGTTAACAAGCTTGGTCAAATTGTGACGGGTTGTTTTAATTTTTTACTCAATAATACAGGAAAATTATTATGTCTATATCTTCTAATAAAAAAACAATAGCACTGGCAGCAGGTGCAGCTTTGACAGCCGGTCTAGCTTTATCTCCAATGCTAGCGAGCGCTGAAACAAGTCCATTTTCATCAGCTGAACTTACGAGTGGCTACATGCAATTGGCCGGTCATGATGTAGCCGAAGCAAAATGTGGTGAAGGCAAATGTGGTGCTGATAAAGCAGCAGAAAAAGCCAAAGAAGCAAAATGCGGTGAAGGTAAATGCGGAGAAGGCAAATGTGGTGCTGATAAAGCAGCAGAAAAAGCCAAAGAAGCAAAATGTGGTGAAGGTAAATGTGGTGAAGGTAAATGTGGCGCTAAATAAGCCCCTACCTAGAATAATGTGATGGAAAGGGGCTCTCATGAGCCCCTTTTTCCAATGAGCAGCAGTATTCATAAAACTCTTCAGAGAAAGGGCAGGGGCGTTATCAATACTGGTTCTTTAGGAGACTATAATGTCACTATGTAGCATGATGGGTGCAATGCAACGTGCATTGAACACAACCCGATCCATTGATTTTTTGGCACCATTGGCGATGCGTTTCTATCTCGCACCAGTGATGTGGATGGCCGCTAATACTAAATGGAACCCGTCAGATCCTAATAGCTCTTTAGATTCGACGATTCAATGGTTAGGAAATCCGGACTGGGGACTTGGCTTGCCCTATCCATACCTACTAGGCCATTTAGCATGGGGAGCAGAGTATTTTGGTGCCATTTTCCTTATATTAGGGTTTGCTGTGCGCTGGATATCAATCCCTCTTATGGTCACAATGGTCGTTGCTGCTGTCACAGTCCACTGGGATAAGGGATGGCTAGCAGTTGCAGAACCCAATGCCCAATTGGAAGCGGGTCGTTCGCTATTAAAAGAGCACGGTAATTATGATTGGTTAACCGAGACGGGTAACTTTGTTATTTTAAATAACGGTATTGAGTTTGCGACAACGTATTTCGTTATGCTCTTAGCTTTATTCTTTTCTGGTGCGGGTAATTATTTCAGTATTGATTACTGGCTAGCGAAAAGGTATATGAGGTCTGAATAGGAAAAGGTTATGCAAATCAAAAAGAATAAATTAGGCTTACTAAAAGACCACGATGTGACGGATGAAAAGTTATATTTAAACCGCCGTCAATTCATCAATAAAGCAGCATTGTTGGCATCGGCTGCAGCCATGCCTTCGCTAGCCATAGCAGAAAATGGAGCACCAGCTGCGGCCTATACTGAACTGCCAAAGAGTCCGTTTTCAGCCACTGAGGAATTAACGACTTATCAGGCGATTACAACGTATAACAACTTCTATGAATTTGGTGTTGATAAAGGTGACCCAGCGAAAAACGCCACCCAATTTCCGGATAAATCAGAACCATGGCGTGTGGTTATTGATGGTGAGTGCGATAATCCGGGAGAATATGATCTAGATGATTTAATGAAACCCTTTGCTTTAGAAGAACGAATTTACCGCTTACGCTGTGTAGAAGGTTGGTCAATGGTCATTCCATGGATCGGCTTTTCGTTGGCCGATTTATTGAAACAAGCAAAACCAAATTCGAAAGCAAAATATGTTGAGTTCAGTACACTGTATAACCCACAACAAATGCCAGGCCAACAAAGTAGTGTATTGAAATGGCCTTATGTTGAGGGTTTGAGAATAGATGAAGCGATGAATCCATTATCATTTATGGCAACGGGACTTTATGGCAACGACCTTTTGGGTCAAAATGGTGCCCCATTACGGCTAGTAACGCCTTGGAAATATGGTTTCAAAAGTATTAAGTCGATTACCCAAATTCGATTTGTCGAAAAACAGCCTGTGTCTTCTTGGATGATAGCGGGGCCAGCAGAATATGGTTTTTATTCTAATGTGAACCCAAATGTTGCCCACCCGCGCTGGAGTCAAGCACGTGAAAGGCGTATTGGCGAACTTTTAAAACGCAAAACAGCGTTATTTAATGGCTACCAAGAACAAGTTGCTGATCTCTATACCGGCATGGATTTGAAGAAACACTTCTAGATAGGACAGAGAGTGTGATGTTTCGTCGATTATTTAAAGCAGGCCTTTTTATTGTTAGTTTTCTGCCTGCAGTGGCACTACTCTATGGGGCATTGAATAATCAACTAGGGGCTAATCCAATTGAAGTGCTCACTCGAGATACTGGTGAGTGGGCGTTACGCTTTTTACTCATTACACTCGCCGTCAGTCCTTTAAGGCTGTTATTTGGCTGGCATTTTTTGGCCGATGTCCGGAGATTATTGGGCTTATATAGTTTTTTCTACGCTGTCTGTCATATGTTGCTTTATATTTGGTTAGATCAGTTTTTCAGTCTGACAGATATAATCAACGACATTATTGATCGTCCTTTTATTACAGTTGGTTTTATTAGTTTCCTGGCTTTAATTCCTTTAGCGGTAACGTCTAACAATGCAATGATAAAACGCTTAGGTTCAGAGCGATGGAACCGACTTCATAGGCTTGTTTATTACATCAGTATAGGCGGTGTAATTCACTTCTTCATGTTAGTAAAGAAAGACATTACAGAGCCGGTTATTTACATCATTATTTTGGCCGTATTATTAGGTATTCGGCTATATCGCTACAGTCGCCGAAGTTTAATATCAGCATAAAATTTATTTTGAAGCGGCATGTTTTTGCGAATTAGCCCTTAAAATAATTTAAAAAAACCACAGAAATACGCTACTTATCTATATGTAGCCTCATTGTACCTATAAATCCGAGTAAAAACTGTTACAATAGTTCGCTGTTAATAGCGTTACTATTTTGAAGGTATTTATGACTGATTTTGTTGACAACGATCCACAAGAAACTCAAGACTGGTTGGACTCATTAGAGTCCATGATTGAAGTAGAAGGTGGAGACAAAGCGCATTATATTTTAGAAAAACTGATTGATTCGGCGCGGCGTTCAGGCGTCAATTTACCTTATAGTGCAACAACAGCCTATGTGAATTCGATTCCAGTCGATCAGCAACAACGTATTGCTGGAGATCAAAATTTAGAGCATAAAATTCGTTCATACATACGCTGGAATGCGATGGTCATGGTCACGAAAGCGAACTTAAAGCCCGGTGCCGTTGGTGGCCATATTGCCAGCTTTTCATCGGCTGCAACTCTATACGATGTTGGCTTTAATCACTTTTTCAAAGGTGATAATTATGGCAATGGTGCTGATTTGGTCTTTTTCCAAGGCCATTCCTCTCCAGGTATCTATGCGCGTTCTTTCTTAGAAGGACGTTTGTCTGAACAACAATTATTGAATTTCCGTTTTGAAGCTGATGGCGAAGGTCTATCTTCATACCCACATCCATGGTTAATGCCAGATTACTGGCAGTTTCCAACGGTATCGATGGGCTTAGGACCTTTATTAGCGATATACCAAGCGCGGTTTATGAAATACATGGATCATCGAGAAATCAAACCAACTGAAGGCCGTAATGTTTGGGCTTATTTGGGCGATGGTGAAATGGATGAGCCAGAATCATTAGGTGCGATTAGCTTGGCGGGCAGGGAAAAGCTCGACAATTTAACCTTTGTTGTAAACTGTAACTTGCAGCGCTTAGATGGCCCTGTTCGAGGCAATGGAAAAATTATTCAAGAACTAGAAGGCATTTTCCGTGGTGCGGGTTGGAATGTTATCAAAGTCATTTGGGGTTCAGAATGGGATAGTTTATTAGCTAAAGACAAAACTGGCTTATTACTAAAACGAATGGAAGAAGTCGTTGATGGCGAATACCAAAACTACAAATCAAAAGATGGCGCTTATGTTCGCGAGCATTTTTTTGGTAAGTATCCTGAATTATTAGAATTAGTGTCTGATATGACGGATCAAGACATTTGGGGGTTAAGCCGAGGTGGCCATGATCCAAGAAAAATCTATGCTGCATACAAAACGGCATCAGATCACAAAGGTCAACCCACGCTTATCTTGGCGAAAACAGTCAAAGGCTATGGCATGGGCGAAGCTGGCGAAGGTCAAAATACGACTCACTCGCAAAAGAGCATGACAGTCGAACACATGAAGCGTTTTCGTGACCGTTTCAAAATTCCAGTCACCAATGAGCAAATTGAAAAAGATGTGCCGTTCATTACATTAGACGATGACAGCCCTGAGAAACAATATTTATTGGGTCGTCGTGAAGAGTTAGGTGGTTTCTTACCAAAACGAAACCATGATGCACCCGCATTGAAAGTGCCAGAGTTAAAGATTTTTGATGCAGTATTGAAATCAAGCGGCGATCGTGAGATTTCAACGACGATGGCTTTCGTCCGGATTCTTACAGCGCTGATTCGTGACAAAGAAATCGGTAAAAACATTGTGCCAATCGTCCCTGATGAGGCACGTACCTTTGGTATGGAAGGCTTATTCCGTTCAGTCGGTATTTATTCATCATCAGGTCAAATGTATGAACCAGAAGATTCTGGCAAAGTCATGTGGTATCGCGAAGATACCAAAGGCCAAATTTTACAAGAAGGGATTAACGAAGCGGGTGCGATGGCCGAATGGATCTCTGCTTCGACAGCCTATTCAAACTACAACGTGAACATGGTGCCGTTCTATATTTACTACTCCATGTTTGGTTTCCAACGCATTGGTGATTTGGCATGGTTAGCAGGTGACATTCAGGCTAAAGGTTTCCTACTCGGTGCAACAGCTGGCCGTACGTCATTAAATGGCGAAGGTTTACAGCATCAAGATGGCCATAGCCTGATTCAAGCTGGGACTATTCCAAACTGCATTAGTTATGACCCAACCTATGCGTATGAAATGGCTGTTATTGTCCATGATGGTATGCGGCGGATGTACGGAGAACAAGAGAGTGTTTTCTATTACATTACAGCGATGAATGAAAACTACACGCACCCTGCAATGCCAGAAGGATCAGAACAAGGCATATTGAAAGGGATGTACAAGCTCAAAACGGGTGGCAAGCATAAGCTAAAAGCACAGTTACTTGGTAGTGGTACGATTCTGCGTGAAGTAGAAGCAGCAGCTGAGATGTTAGAAAAAGAGTGGAAAGTATCAGCGACAGTTTGGAGTGCGACGAGCATGAATGAGCTTGCCAGAGATGGTATGGCGGTAGATCGTGACAACCGACTTCATCCAGAGCAAGACAATAAGCGCTGCTATGTGCAAGAATGTCTAGACGATGAGCAAGGTGTCGTTATCGCATCAACAGACTATATGCGCTTGTACGCTGAGCAAATTCGCCCATGGGTGAAAGCGCCATACACCGTACTAGGAACGGATGGTTTTGGCCGTTCTGATACCCGTGAAAGATTGAGAAGTTTCTTTGAAGTTGATCGTTATCATGTTGTGGTTGCAACATTAAGTACTTTGGCAGAAGAAGGTCAAATTGCAATGAATGTTGTCGAAAAAGCAATTAAGCAATATAAGATTAATGTTGATGCAATCGCACCAGTTAAGGGATAAAAATGGCAGAGTTAATTGAAATAAGAGTACCTGATGTTGGTGACTTTGATGAAGTGGAAATCATCGAAGTATTGGTGGCTGTAGGCGATAGCGTTGAGGTTAATCAAGATATTATTACCTTAGAATCAGATAAAGCAGCGATGGAAATTCCATCACCAACCGCCGGTGTGATTAAAGAATTAAAAGTGGCAGTAGGTGATAAAGTAAAGCAAGGTGATCTGATTGCGATAGCAGAAGTCAGCTCAGCGAGTGCGTCAGAAGCACGAGTAGTAGAGCCAGAAAAAGCTGCACCTCCGGTTGAAACCAGCCCTGCGAAACCAACAGAACCTGCGGTATCAGCAGGTGGTTTAGTCGAAATAAAAGTACCCGATATTGGTGATTTTGATGAAGTGGAAATTATCGAAGTATTGGTGGCAGTAGGCGATAGTGTTGATGAAAATCAAGACATTATTACCCTAGAATCAGATAAAGCAGCGATGGAAATTCCATCCCCTGTTGCTGGTGTCATTAAAGAATTAAAAGTAGCCGTTGGCGAGAAAGTAAAACAAGGCGATGTTATTGCAATAGCAGAGGGAGCCAATTCGGCACTTGCTGCTGAAACACCCACAGCTGAAGTCAGCTCAGGTAAAGCAACTGCAGCAGCCATTGTTGCACAAGCGCTCAATAAGCAAACACAACCCGCGGAACCTGAACCCGAGTTAGCCCCCTTCGCCCCAGACAGTAAGTCAGCGATTAAACAAGCCCATGCTTCACCATCAGTGCGTCAATTTGCACGTAAATTGGGTGTCGTATTGAGTCAGGTGAGTGGTACAGGCACTAAAGGTCGTATTACTAAAGAAGATGTACAAAGCTTTGTTAAGCAAAAAATTAATGCACCCGCAGTAGCAACTGGGAGCTCAGCTATTCCATCTGTTCCTGTCGTCAACTTTGAAAAATTTGGTGAAATTGAAAAAGTCGAATTAGGCCGAATTAAAAAGATTTCTGGCAAACACTTACATGCCTGTTGGTTAAATATTCCGCATGTCACTCAGTTTGATGAAGCAGATATCACAGAATTAGAACAATTTAGAAAAGAGAATAAAGAAGCAGCGGCAAAACAAGGTGTGAATTTAACGCCATTGGTTTTTATTATGAAAGCGGTTGTTGCGAGCTTGAAATTGTACCCTGAACTCAATTCCTCATTAAGTGAAGATAAAGAGTACTTGATCATGAAAGATTATTACAACATTGGCATCGCAGTTGATACGCCAAATGGTTTAATGGTCCCAGTTGTCAAAGACGTTGATAAAAAAGGTTTCTTAGAGTTGGCAGGAGAGTTAGGAGAAATAAGCTCACGTGCACGTGACGGTGCTTTGACTGCCAAAGATCTACAAGGTGGCACATTCTCAATTTCAAGTTTGGGTGGTATTGGTGGCAGTTTCTTCACTCCTATTGTAAACGCGCCAGAAGTCGCTATTTTAGGCGTTGGTCGTCATAAAATGCAGCCAGTGTGGAATGGTAAAGAATTTGAGCCAAAACTCATGCTACCACTATCAGTATCATATGATCATCGCGTAGTAGATGGTGCTTTAGGAGCACGTTTCACTACACATCTAAACCATATGTTATCTGATATTAGAAAGGTTTTATTATGAGTTTGATAGAAATAAAATTGCCTGATATTGGTGATTTTGATGCGGTAGAAGTCATCGAGGTATTAGTGTCTATCGGCGATCAAGTCGAAGAAAATCAAGATATTATTACACTAGAATCAGATAAGGCGGCAATGGAAATTCCCAGTACGCATTCGGGTACTGTGACTGGGCTAAATGTTTCTGTCGGGGATAAAGTAGCACAAGGCGACATCATATTAACGTTAGAAGTATCAGAAGGTACAGCGTCTGTAGCTGAACCTGTTGTAGCATCTGAGCC
>Ga0233444_10001539_pt1 | contig 26125 bp, 21 predicted proteins | sample SI_124_October20_6_FD_182792 | JGI IMG/M metagenome (GOLD analysis project Ga0233444, IMG submission 182792) | Seawater microbial communities from Saanich Inlet, British Columbia, Canada - SI_124_October2016_10_MG | ecosystem: Environmental > Aquatic > Marine > Inlet | place: Canada: British... | reverse complement strand
GTACTATTTATTATTTGAGCCCTGCAAGTTGAACATCCCTGAGCAAAAGATTGTAATTGGGAAATTATCAATAGAAAGAGAAATATAAAATTATAAACTACTTTCATACGTAGTAAGGAGAAATTAATAAATATACAATAACTCCAGTTATAGCTACATACAACCATACTGGATATACATATCTTGCTAACTTTTTATGTTTTCCGAACTCAGCAATTGAAGCTCTGTAGGCAGTGTATAAAATAAATGGCAGGGATAATCCAGCTAAAATAATATGAGTTACTAGAATAAAATAGTAAATAGACTTAATACTTCCTTCACCTCCAAAAACTGTACTTTCTGCTAAAAGATGATGGGCTATATAGGATAATATAAAAAATACAGATAAAATAATAGATAAATTCATTACTCTTTTGTGAAGCATATATTTTTTTGTTTTTACAAAAAATAAACCTGAAATAAGTAATATGGAAACGCTAGCGTTAATTAAAGCATTGAATTTTGCGAAAATATGAGGGTCAAAATTTACTTCAATTTTCAAGTTTAGTTCGTGTAAGATAACTACAGTTAAAAAAATAATAGCAGAGACTGAAATAATAAAAATATTGGCTTTTTTATCATTTTTTGTTAAGTATGCTGACGGTAGACTCATATCTTAAATTTATTCAAAATTAGATTAAAAATATTTAAAAATAAAAATTGACTAAACAATTTAAAGAAGTGATTGGATATGCTGAACAATAATTGGGATATTTAAAGAATCAGTTCCATCGTAATAGCCTCTTATTCTATTTAACTGGTCTAATAAAATTAGTTTTTCAGAATGCAAAAATCCACCAGGTGCTAATGCATCTTCTTGATTTGGCACCAAAAATCCATTCACGCCAAGATCATATATGGTAGATTGGTCACCAGTTAACATATTCCAGTTGGAAGAATCAACATTATAAGAATTTGCATATTCTAAAAGTTTTTCTGATGTGTCTTTTAAGGGATCAACAGTAAAAGACAATAATTCAATATCTGTAAGACAGTTTTTTTTAAGTGTGCTTTGAATTTTACGCATATTAAGCGTCATTTGAGGACAAATTGTTGGACAACTTGTAAAAAAGAAATCTACCAACTTAATTTTATTATCCAATTGTTCAGAAGATAGGATTTGGGAATTTTGATTTTTGAAAGACCATGAAGGAATTTGATGATATAAAGTATCTTTGTCTATGGAAGAATCAAAATCTTTATTTCCATAAATTGGCAACTTTTTTGGTGCTGAATTTTCTTGCTCCTCTTTTAAAAGCAAGCTTATTTCTTTGGTGATTCTTCTTATTTCCCCAAAATTGTAAGTAAAATATTTACCTCTTATTTTTTGGTTTTTGTCCACCAGTAATGTCATTAAGTGAGCTTGCCTATCAAACCCAAATAGCGTATCTATTTTGTTCCAAGGGTTTCCTTTGGTAAATTCATTATCAAAATATGGGATATATTTTGAAGCAGTCATAATCCATTTTTCACTATCAATTTTATTAAAATCTCTAAATTCTTTAATACGGAAATTAATGTCTTTAGAAGACTCCAAAAAAGAGGTTACTACAATTACATCTTCAAACCCAGAATTACCAACTAATTCGTTATAAATCTTAATCTTAAACCACTCAAGTCTAAAAGGGCATTTTTCAAAATCAGTTGGGCATTCTACAGATAAAAAATTGTATAATATAATTTTATCGTTCCAATCACAAGAAGATATCGTGTCTCCTTTAAAATCAATGATACTGAAAGGAGCATCTAACTCGCCAAAAACAGGCTGCGGTTTATATTCTGTATCTCCTAAAAGTAAAAAACCAAGAGAGCAGAGGAAACCACCAAAAATAAGAGCTAAGATTAAAAATCCTTTTCTTCGAGAAATCAAAATAACTAAGGATTTATGCTGTTCTCACCTTGAAATACTTCATGCCAATAAGTTGACTCAGCTAGACAGATAAATATTAGATAAGCAATAAATAAAATATATGGTGCAAGAATTACCCACTTAAAACTTTTTCTTTCGTCTCCTAAATGCATAAATATTAATACAATATAAGCTGCTTTAACAACAGTTAAAACTAGGAATCCAATTTTCACATATGGCCAAAGAAAATTATCTTCTCCAGCAGCGTCGTATTGTTTAATAAAAGCACCAATTAAGACTTCAATAACAGTTATGAGTGTAAGTATTCCTGTTACTTTCCATATTTTTTTTCTTATAACTACTCCATGAGCTTCGTCATGATTAGCCGAAACAGAGTAATTATTATCTTGTATTAAATCGTCTCTTTCCATTGATTAAAAAATTACAGTAAATAGAAAAATGTAAAAACAAAAACCCATACTAAATCAACAAAATGCCAATATAGTCCAACTTTTTCTACCATTTCATAATGTCCTCTTTTATCATAAACTCCTCTCATAACATTAATTAATATTATAAAGTTAAATACAACACCAGAAAAAACATGAAACCCATGAAACCCTGTTATGAAAAAGAAAAAATTGGCATATTGAGGAACCAATGGAGCATATTCATTTTCTATTAAATTAGCTCCCTGCATAGTTGCAGTAGCTCCATCAAATAATGCTTTAGCTTCTGCACCAGTTACTGTTAATCCTCTCCCCATTCTCAATATTAATTCGTTTGCTGTATTATAATCTACAACTGCCCATCCTTCTGGTGTAAGTATAGACCCATAATGAGTCCCATGAATAAAATGGTACCATTCCCATCCTTGAGAACCTACAAAAAATAAACCACCAACAACAGTAAGTAACAACCATTTTACAACCCCTTTTTTATCCAGCCTGTGTCCTGCTTCAACAGCTAAAACCATGGTTACAGAACTCACAATTAAAATAAAGGTCATTAAGGCAACATATAAAAGCGGATAACCATTGCCTAAAAATGGCATAGCGTTAAATGTTTCTTCACCTATCGGCCAAGATGGAGCTTGGTGCCTTGCAAAACCATAAGCTGTTAAAAGGCCCCCAAATGTTAAGGCATCTGACACCAAAAACATCCACATCCATTGCTTACCATAGGAAATTCTAAAAGGAGAGCCGTTACCTCCCCAAAGTTCTGATCTACTAATATTTTCCGATTGTCCAGCCATTTTTTAAAATTAACAATGCAAGTTTAATTAATATATTCTAAAAATACATATAAGTAAAGCCATAAAAGTCCCACAAAATGCCAAAAAACTTCAATCGCTTTAAGACCAGAAGTATTTTCAGAACTATAATAGCCTTTGTTTGCTCGAAAACTTACTACCATAATTCCAGAAATTGACATTATTAAATGTAAAAAATGAATAAAAGTAAGAACCCAAACAAAACTACTAGAGACATTAGAAGTTTGATAAAACTCAGCGTACTGGTTGGCATTCAATTCTTCTTTTGTTCTTTCCCAAAAATCATGGTTTATATGAATATTTATTCCTGGTTTTAATTGAAAATAACCTTCGAAATCTGAAACCACTTTATCCTCTAAATATACTTGTCCATTTTGAATAAAATATTCATTTCCAGATTGGTAAACTTTTTGACTAATAGCATTTTTTTCTTTATCGGATAGCTCTTTGGAAGGGAAATATAGTTTCTTTTTATCGTAAATTAAATCCTCTCCATTAAGTGCGATCGAAAAATCTTCCCCGTACTTGCCTTTAAGCATGAAAAAAGGTTGATCATTACAAACTCCAAAAGAAAATTTAAATAATTCGTCTTTTTGACCCTCAGAAAGTGGAGAATTATTAATTGTAAGACCATTACTGGTCATTTGTAATTTGGTATTCTTATTTATATCAAAAATTGAATATGGATTATTGTAGTTTGATAATTTTAAATTTGATCCTTGAAAACTAGTTCCGTAGCCGCAAATTTGTCTTAGAAAAGTTTTTAATTCGTCAACAGAACTAGTCTGCATTACCTCTCCATTAAAAATATAATTCTCTCCATCATAGTCAATTGGATTTTCGCCATTATAAACAATATAAGATTGGCCATATTGTCCATAAACAAAGGTAATAAAAGACTTTATTGCATTTCCTTGGCTGTAATATTTACTCCAACCTACAAATTGAAAAACTCCAAATGCCAATGAAAAAACGAGAGATAAAATAAGTAAGTAAACAGTATTTTTCTTATCAGATTTTTTTGCCTTTTTAACAGCATAATAAATAAATATACTACTTATTAAAATTAAAATAGTACTAATTTTAAATGCAAAGGGAAGATTAATATTAACCCAAAACTTGTCCATTTTCCTAACTAATACAGCACTTGAAAGGCCAGCAAAAAGCATAAGACTAGCAATTAGTCCTACAATTACAATTGCTATGTAAACTTTTTCTTTTTGTTTATTAGAACTAAATTGTTGCATATAGAAAGATTAAATCTGATTAAAACAATACATTGTAAATAAAATTGGGAGATACAAGAAAGACATGAACATCAGCTGTGTTGCATATTTTTTATCCAATGTAAAATAAAGTTTAACAGCTGGATAATACATAATAAGACTAATAAAAACTGCTGACCACATAGACCAAATCCCTGTCATTTCAGATGCCCATGGAAGCATAGAGACCGGTACTAAAAATGCGGAATACAACATAATTTGAAATGCACTTTTTTGATCTCTATCTCCACTTGGGAGCAATCTAAATCCAGCTTTCTTATAATCGTCGTCTAATTTCCAGGCTAAAGCCCAAAAATGAGGAAATTGCCAAAAAAACTGTACTACAAATAAAATACCTGGTTCTAATCCAAAATCATTGGTTACAGCTACATATCCAAGCAAAGGGGGTATGCTGCCAGGAATTGCTCCAATAAATACTGCAAAAGGAGTTATCTTTTTTAACGGTGTGTATATAATAGTATATATAACCATTGCTAACAACCCTAATATAAATGAGCTAAAATTAATACTTGCTAGAAGATACAAACCCAAAACCCCAGTAATTATGCAAAAAGTAAGAGCTTCTGAGAAATTTAAAACTTTGCAGGGAAGTGGTCTAGATAATGTTCTAGACATTAATTCATCTGTTTTATGTTCTATAATCTGGTTAAAGCCATTAGAGGATCCAGTTATTAAAACACCACCTAGAATTAAATTCAGAAAGACATAAGATGATAGGTTTCCATCCGCCAATAAAAACCCAAAAAAAGCGGACATTACAACCAAGCTAGAAAGCCTAAGTTTCAAAAGAGCTATATAGCCTCTTATCTTTAAAGTGAATGATAATTTTGTAATGTTTTCCAAACTAAAATTAATTTTTACGCGAAATTAGTACAATTTCTTATTAATTATAGGATATGTTGAACGATTCAATTAATAATCTTGCTGATCCTGCCACAATCGTGAAGATATGCCGATATTAAAAACTTTGCTGTTGTTAATAAGACCATCAAAAGGTTTAGAATTTAAATGGTTATATCTAATGAAAATTTTTGTGTTAGTTAAGGCAGCAACCAAATAAGATAATTGTACTATTACCAAATTCTGCTTTACTAAGTTACCTTGGCCTATTTGGTGATTGTAGTCAGTAATTTTAGTATTGTAAGACTCGAACATGTTGCTTCCAAAATTAATACCTGAAGAGTCTATGCCGTATTGTTGATAATGGTACTGCACTGAAAAATCTATATTATTTCTTTGAAATCCTGCCAATACTAAGAACTCTTTAAAATTAGATTCTAAAGGATGTGCCAAAGAATGATTTTTATGGCCATAGTTTTGTTTTGAACTCATATGAGAATAAGTAAATGGCCTCACAGAATTAAACTCCAGAATAGAGTATAATCCATCTAATTTAAAGAGTTCAAATGACTTTAATCCGATTTGAAAACCATATTTATTTCCCCACCACCCATTTCTATTTCTTATCTCGCTAAGTAAAAATTCATCCAAAATAAAACTAGAATAAATTAAGAACTGCTTGTCAATTGTAACTTTAAGACCTGCCCCAAGAAGAGAGTTATCCGCTGAACCTATTCCATATTCTACCGGCCTGAAAAACACAAAAGGATTGAAATAATTAATATCGGGGCCACGATTCACAAGTGTATCTTTATCTTGCCAAACTACAGATTCAAATAAACTTAAATTCATCCATTTAGTCACATTGTAACTGAGCAAATGAGAAGATGCCCATTTAAAATTTGAAAATCCCTTTGAATATTGATCTTCATGAAGTGACCAAAGATTTACATATTTTACTTTCCAAAATGTAGATTCTAATTTTAAAAAAGGATAAGCAGGAGCAAAATCTGAAAGCCATAAAGATCGATAGCCATCTCCAAAAGTATTTTTCTCATTTCCAGCACTAAGTAAAATATATTGATTAAGCTTATAAGATACAACTCCTTGAAATATTGGCTTACTGTATGACATGGAATTTGTATCGTCTACATAACCAATTGAACGAACATAGGGTCTTTTGTTAGAAAATCTGTCATTATTTACAAACCCTTCTTGAAAGCCAACCCTAATCTGGTAAAAAAACTTAGAGCTTAAATAATTTAACTGTATCCCGGTAGCATAATTTATTTTAGGAGAACTGAAAGAAACCGCTGGTGATTCCTGCAAAGAGAGAAAGGGCAAAAAAGTAAATTTGGAAGAGTCCTTAATAGCTGAGTAATCCCAAATACCTTTTTGATAAATCTTACTTTGGTTCTTACTTATTTGATAAGGCTTGGATAAGCTGTGGTGGTTTTCTCCTTCAAAGCAAATATATTTTTCCATTTTGTACCTGCTTTGGATATCTCCGTAAATATATTGTTGAGAAAAGACGTTAAAAACCATTAATAATCCTACAATATTTAGAATAATATTTTTCAACTTTTTTTGATGTATAGCTTAGCTAAAAGGTAAATAATCAAGAGTGTTAAGCATGAAAAGACAACTTGAATAAATAACAGTAAAGTTGGGTTGTTTATATTTAAAAATAATTGTAAAAACAATTGAAAAAGCACAACTAACAGACTGTAAAAAAAAATTGAAAAAGAAGATTTCGCATGACCAAAACCAATTTTTTCAAAATTATGGTGAATATGATTTTTATCCGCTGTAAAAGGAGATTTATCTTCTAAGATTCTAATAGTAAAAACCCTTAAAGTATCAATTAATGGGTATGCCAAAATACTCATAGCTAAAACTGCTTTATTCAATGTTTGAATCCAAATTGGTGCTAATAAATAGTTTTCATTAATAGAATTAATAGACAAGACACAAAAAATTGAACCAATTGCTAAAGAGCCTGCATCTCCCATAAAAACTCTTGCAGGATAAAAGTTGAAGAATATAAATCCCAACATAGTTCCTGCCAAAACAAAAGCCAAAAGACTTAATGGTATATTACCAGAATAATAAAATAAAATACCAAAAAAAACTGAGGCCAATAAAGAAACGAGTCCTGCAAGACCATCCAATCCGTCAATTAAATTTATTGAGTTGATGATAACTAAATAAGCTAAAACACTCAACATGTAACTTTGCCATAAGCTCAAAGGATTTATCACTCCAAATATTCCATGCATTGATTCAATTCTAAGGTCTGCCATTACCACAAGAATAAAAGCAACAATTATATGGGCAATGAGTTTTTTTACTGGTGCAGTTCCTATAATATCATCTTTCACCCCCACAAAAAAGAGCAAAATTAGAGAAGAAATTAAAAATTTAAAATTAACCAGCATTCCATCAATGAAATCATAGTTTTCAGGGAACCAAAGAGAATATGAAAAAACTATAGCACCAAAAATAACAACCCCTCCTAATGTTGGAATACTCCAACGATGCATCTTCCTGTCTTCCAAAGGTGAGTCTACTAAGTTTTTAAGTTTAGCAACTTTTATTAAAGATGGCATTGAAAAAAGCACTACAATCAAAGCCGTAAAAAAACCAAATATTAGTATGTATAATCCGCTCAAAATTTAGATTTATTGGTCAAAGTAATCGTTTTTTAAATTAGTTCGCCAAGAAAGAAAAATATAATTCTCAGCTAAACTATTGTATATTCTTGAAATATGTCCAATGGAAATTTCCATGTTGGTTGCTTTATTCAACATAATACCAATATTTGTATTAAAAAAAAATCTGTTGTTTTCAGACTTAATACTAAAAATTAGATTTTCTAAAGGTTCAAATATCTCATTACCGCTAAACCCAGTAATGAAATCTGCATAATTGTAGTTAAACCTTAAAAAGGTGTTTTTATAACAAAACTGTCCTCTTATTAATAATTCTTGGAATCCTGAACCAAGCGGATGGGCTAATTCATGCCCTAAGTGAGAGTAGCTTTGGTGGACTTGCCCTTGACTCATAGAATAAAGACCAGAAGGAGTCATATTCCATTCAATATTCAAAAATGAATTAGAAATTTTAAATGGATTAAACCATTTAATTCCTAGCTGAAATCCATTGGAAAAATTAAAAGATTTTAAGGCTATTTGATTATATATTTTAAGATTATCAAAAAATAAAAAAGACCAATTAAATCCATAAATAATATTATTGGTAGTATCTGCATCTATTGCTTTTGTTCCCATTATTGGTAAAAAGAAAGTCAAATCTGGACTAATTACCCCATTTTGATCATTAAATGATTGGTAAACCCCTCCTTCAAAAAGAGAAATTGAAAATCTATTATTTGGAGAATAGGATAACTGATTAAAACTTGTTGACTTTGGGATAAATAATGCTTCTGGTGTGGAAGCAGCAGGTATTCTTTCTAGATTTTTCATCCACGAAGTAACATGTTTGTAAAGAATTTTTTTGTCAAAAAGAAAATACTGCCCGCTTATATAAGGGTAGTCAGGAGCATAATCCGATATTAATAAAGACCGATATCCATCTCCGAAAAAATGTCTTCCGTGTCCAATTTGAAAATTGATTTCTGAAATTGGAGAAAAACTTAAATATCCATTTGCCAAACTTGCATCGTGGCCATACTCCTTAAAACGTTTTGCTCTACCAATTCCATATGCTATTCCATCAACCCCCATTTGTGGATTTGCTCTTTTGCTAGACTTATCTTGAAGATACAACGGATAAAAAAATTGATTTTCATAAAATCTAGTTTCAAAAGAAAAATTATTACTTAAATCTCCAGAAATTCTGAATCCTCGAACGTTACTGTAATAGCGGTAATCCAAATCGTTATTTGAGTTGCCAATAGTGAAATTAAAAACAGGATCTGCTGCAATATGAATATCGTCTTGATTGACATTCAATAGACTATGTTCAAATATTTTATTTCCTAGGCTAGTTCTATCTTTTGTTGACGTGCTATCTGGAAAATATTGAAAAGACTCTAAATAAGGCTGGATGGAACTATGGGAGACTTTATTATGTGGAACTATATAGTTGGAAGAAAAACTTTTGTTTTTTATTTGGGCAATAAAAGGGTTAACTAAACAAAAGCAAAGATAAATTATAGCATGCCTATGAATTATTTTTTTAGATAACATGATTTTTAATATACCAATCATAAGTTAATTTAATACCATCTGTTAGATTAATTTTAGCTTTCCATTGTAAATTATGAATTTTGCTAACATCTAATAATTTCCTATAAGTTCCATCTGGCATGGAAGAATTCCATTCTAAATCTCCTTTAAATCCAGTAATTTTTTTTATCAAAAGTGCTAAATCTTTAATTGAAATATCCTCACCAGTTCCAACATTTATAGTTTCAGATTTATTGTAATTATTCATTAAAAAAACACATGCATCTGCCAGATCATCTACATGTAAAAATTCTCTTTTTGGATTACCACTTCCCCAAATTTCTACTTTGTTTTCATTGTTAATTTTTGCATCGTGAAACTTTCTTAACAAAGCAGGTAAAACATGAGAAGTTTTAAGATCAAAATTGTCATTTTTACCATATAAATTTGTGGGCATTATGGAAATGAAGTTACATCCGTATTGCTCTCTAAAATATTGGCACATTTTTAACCCTGCAATTTTTGCTATTGCATAGGGCTCATTGGTTGTTTCTAAAAGTCCAGTTAATAGGTACTCTTCTTTAATTGGTTGAGGAGCGTTTTTTGGATATATACATGAAGATCCTAAAAAAAGTAGTTTTTCAACCTTAAAAAGGTGAGCACTTTTTATTACATTATTTTGGATTGTTAAATTATCGTAGATAAAATCTGCTTTGTAATTACTATTGGCTAAAATACCTCCAACTTTAGCTGCTGCTAAAAAAACAAATTCTGGTCTTTCCTTTTCAAAAAAATTAGCCACATCCTCTGAATTTCTTAAATCTAATTCTTTAGAAGACTTTAGAACTAAATTCTCATGTCCTAAAGACTTTAATTTTCTAGCTATTGCAGAACCAACCATTCCATTATGACCAGCAACATAAATTTTAGAATTTTTAGAAAATGCCATTATTTTTTAATTTTTTTCTGAAAAAGATTATAATCTGCAGTTACCATTTCTTTTACTAAAGATTCCAAATCATATTTCGGAGTCCAACTTAGTAGCTTTTTTGCTTTTGAAGCATCGCCGATAAGTAAATCAACTTCCGTTGGACGATAGTAATTATTATCTATTGAAATAATTACTTTGTTAGAAGATTGATCAATTCCAACTTCATTTTCCCCTTCTCCATCCCATTTTATATCAATTCCTAGCTCCTTAAACGACAAATTACAAAACTCTCTTATGGTGGTGGTTTTACCAGTTGCTAGAACAAAATCTTCTGGCTTTTCATGCTGAAGCATTCTCCACATTCCTTCCACATAATCTTTTGCGTGTCCCCAATCTCGCTTAGCATTTAAATTGCCTAAGTAAAGTTTTTCCTGTAAACCAAGCTTTATTTTAGAAGCCGCTCTTGTGATTTTTCTAGTTACAAACGTTTCTCCTCTAAGAGGGCTTTCGTGGTTAAATAAAATTCCATTACAAGCAAACATACCATAAGCCTCGCGGTAATTTTTAACAATCCAAAAAGCATATAATTTGGCAACCCCATATGGACTTCTTGGATAAAATGGAGTGGTTTCTGTTTGTGGAACTTCCTGAGCTTTTCCATAAAGTTCAGATGTAGACGCCTGGTAAAACTTAACTTTATTTTCCATTTTTAAAATTCTTATAGCCTCCAAAATTCTTAGGGTTCCTAGAGCATCTGAATTTGCGGTATATTCAGGTACTTCAAAAGAAACTTTTACATGAGACTGTGCACCAAGATTGTAAATCTCATGGGGCTGAACTTCCTGTATTATTCTTATTAGGTTGGTTGAATCTGTTAAGTCTCCATAATGAAGAAAAAAATTCACATCCTCTTTATGCTTGTCTTTGTATAAATGGTCTATTCTTGAAGTATTGAAAGAAGATGCTCTTCGCTTTATTCCGTGAACTTCGTAATTTTTATTCAACAATAGTTCTGCTAAATAAGCTCCATCTTGTCCTGTAACTCCGGTAATCAATGCAATTTTTTTCATTACTCTACAATAAACCAATTATTTGTTAACTTTTGACGGTTATATATCATCTCTTGTTTAGTTTGTAAATCTATTAACTTTTTTCCAGCATATTTAGCTATTGCATGTCCAGCTGCTGTATCCCACTCCATAGTTGGAGCGAATCTAGGGTAAACATCTGCACTTCCTTCTGCTACCAAACAAATTTTAAGGGAGCTTCCCATAGAGACAATTTCAACATTCTTTTTTCTTTTTCTTATATCCTCAAAATATTCTTTAGTTTCTGGGCTTTGATGAGATCTGCTACCAACTACTTTGAAATTAGTAGATTTATTGTCTAAAGGTAACTTGACTTTTTTTTCATTAATTTCTCTGTAGGATCCATTAGAAGAGCCATAATACAACCAGCCCTTAACTGGTACAAAAATAACTCCTAATATAGGTTTTCCATTTTTAACCAAAGCGATATTAACTGTGAACTCTCCATTCCTTTTTACAAACTCTTTGGTCCCGTCCAAAGGATCTACAATCCAAAGTAATTTCCAATTTTTCCTTTCCTTATATTCCGTTAGTTTACCTTCCTCACTTAAAATTGGGATATTGGTTTTTAACAAATAGCTTTCTATAATATCATTTGCTTGTTGGTCCGCAATAGTTAAAGGAGATTTGTCTTCTTTATAACTAACAGAAAAATCTTCCCCATAAATTTGAAGTATTTTATCTCCAGCTTTTTTAGCTGCTTCTTTGGCAATATTTAGCCAATTATTTTCCTTTACTTCGTCCATTTAATCCAAAATTAGATTTATACCACACTCTCTCATGAAAATAATAAATTGGCATTTTAACAAAAAATTCAATTCCTCCAACGGTTACACCTGTTAATGGATCACCACTTACTAGCCAAGCAATAACCATGGTAGTAAGGGTTGCAGTAAGTCTCCAAGTAAATGTCTTGGCTAGATGTCTTTTTTTAATACTTTTCATTTTAATAATTATTGGTGGAAGTAAAATCTTTTTCTATTGGGTGCCAAGTTGTTTTTGCTTCCATAAATTTTTTTATAATATATGGAGATTCAAAACTACTATCTTCTATTTTGTATTTAGATACATCCACTACTCTTTTTAAGTTATTAGACGCTTGAAAAAACATTTTATTTTTTAATTCCTTATTGTCTATTTTAATTCCAAGAGCATTTACATCCATATGTTGGGCCAGATGCGGCGCCAGTTCGTCTTTACTTCCAGTTATAATATTAACTACACCGTTAGGCACATCAGAATTAGAAATTACTTCGGCTAAAGAAATTGCGCATAATGGTAGTTTTTCAGAAGCTATTGCAACACAAGTATTTCCAGAAAGAATAACTGGAATTATGGAAGATACTAACCCTAATAAAGAGATTTTTTCTGGAGCAACTATTCCTACTACACCCATTGGTTCTAAAATAGTAAAATTAAAATGGGAAGATGCTACTGGATTAACGGAACCAAAAATTGGATTGATTTTATCTGGCCATCCAGCAAAATAAATAATCCTATCAATGCTCTGATCTATTTCTAAAATTGATTTATTAGAGTCTTCTCCTTGAAGAATTAATTCTTCGATAAATTGGGTTTTTTTACCCTCCATCATTTCTGCAATTCTGTATAAAATTTGGCTCCTGTTATAGGCCGACTTATTAGACCAACTTTCAAATGCATTTCTTGCAGATAAAACTGCATTTCTTAAATCTTTTCTAGATGACAAACAGACATTTGCAATAGATATATTATCTTTTTTTAGTTGATAATACCTTCCTGACTCAGTTCTTGGGAACTTTCCATCAATAAAAATCTTATAGGTTTTTAAAACTTTAATTCTTTTTGACATTATTCTAGATTTAAATAAGGATTAAGACCATGTAACCCTCCCTCTCTTCCGTGACCACTTTCTTTGTAGCCCCCAAAAGGAGAAGTTGGATCAAATTTATTGTAAGTGTTCGCCCATATAACGCCCGCTTTAAGTTTGGCTGCTAAGTTAAAAGCCTTTGAACCCTTGTCTGTCCAAACTCCTGCTGACAATCCATAGGGAGTATTATTTGCTTTATCAATTACTTCTTGAGTAGTTCTAAAAGTTTGAATAGCTAAAACTGGTCCAAAAATTTCTTCTTTAGCAATACTATGAGATTGGGAAACATTGGTAAATAATGTAGGTGGACACCAATATCCGCTATTTGGAAGTTCACAATTTAACTGATAAATATCGGCTCCCTCTTTTACTCCAACATCAATATATTTATGGATAGTTGCTAACTGTTGCTTTGAATTAACAGCTCCAATATCTGTGTTTTTATCAAGTGGATTGCCTACCACTAAAGACTGCATTCTATCTTTCAATTTTCTTAATACTAATTCATATACAGATTCTTGAATAAACAATCTTGATCCAGCGCAACAAACATGCCCTTGGTTAAAATATATTCCATTAATTATCCCTTCTACGGCCTGGTCTAGTGGTGCGTCTTCAAAAATAATATTTGCAGCTTTGCCACCTAGTTCCATTGTAGATCTTTTGTTTGTTCCGGAAATACTTTTCATAATTGACTTTCCAACATCTGTAGATCCGGTAAATGCAATTTTATTTATATCGGGATGATTTACAATTAGATTTCCAGTAGATCCATCTCCAGTAATGATATTCACGACTCCTGGGGGAAGTTCTGCCTCTTTAATAATTTCAGCTAATAAAAGAGCAGTAATTGAAGTAGACTCTGCTGGTTTTAAAACTACTGTATTACCAGTTGCTAAGGCTGGAGCAATTTTCCATGCTGCCATCATTAAAGGAAAATTCCATGGAATAATCTGTCCTACAACTCCCAAAGGTTTTGGAGTTCTATTTGGGAAGGCATAGTTAAGTTTATCTGCCCATCCTGCATAATAAAAAAAGTGGGCTGCAGCAAGTGGAATATCAATATCTCTGGATTCACGAATTGGTTTTCCTCCATCTAATGTTTCAACAATAGCTAATTCTTTGGATTTTTCTTGTATGATTCTAGCAATTCTATATATATATTTTGCTCTCTCTTTTGCAGAAATTTCACTCCATTGACCATTAAATGCAGCTCTTGCGGAATTAACTGCCAAATCTACATCATCAGACTCAGCTTTAGCAATGCTAGAAAGTTGCTGTTCATTAGTAGGGTTAATGGACGGAAAATATTTTTTTGCCAACGGTTTTTGAAATTTCCCATTAATAAATAGTTGGTATTCTTTTTGGATAGAAAGGTTCTCAAGACTTTCAATTGAAGGTGAAAAATCCCATTTTCCATTGTATTTTAATGACTTAATTTTAGAGCTCATGGACTAATCTTTTGAAAAATAATTATTGGACTGATAAAACCCTGTTTTTTGTTTTAAAATCTGCATCAAAACATCATTTGCCAAACTACTTGCACCAAATCTAAACCAATGTTTATCCAACCACAAATTACCTAAAGTTTCTTTTACCATTATTAGGTATTGAAGGGCAAGTTTAGAGTTAGAAATCCCGCCTGCTGGTTTCATTCCAACCATTTTACCAGTATTGTAATAATGGTCTTTAATTGCTTCTAACATTACCAGTGTAATAGGAAGTGTTGCAGCAGGTTTAATTTTTCCAGTGGAAGTTTTTATGAAATCTGCACCAGCTTTAATTGCAATTTCACTTGCCAACCTAATATGGTCATAATCTCCTAATTCTCCTGTCTCTAAGATTACCTTTAACCTAACTTTATCACCACAATTTTCTTTAATTATTGCAATCTCATCAAAAACATAATTATACTCTCCAGAATGAAATTTTCCTCTGCTAATAACCATATCTATCTCCTCAGCTCCGTTTATAACAGCTTCTTTCGTTTCTTGGACCTTAACCTCTAAAGAAGAATTCCCACTAGGAAATGCAGTTGCAACACTTGCCACTTTTACCTCTGAATCTTTTAGGAAATTTGAAGCAGTTTTTACCATGTTTGGATATACACATACTGCAGCAACATTGGGTAACTCTGGAAATTCTTGGTGGAGATGGGTCGCTTTGTAACAAAGTTGTTCAACGCTCCTATTGGTATCCATGCCTTCTAAAGTCGTCAAATCTATCATGCTCAATATCATTTTTAGACCTTGTAACTTGGCCTCACTTTTCAAACTTCTCTTGGTGATCCGAGATACTCTATCTTCAATCCCTAATTTATCTACTTTGGTTTTTAAATCTAAAATCATTAAAATTGAAAAAATTCTTCATTTCAAAGATAATGATTCGTAGTTTAATGTTATATTTTATTGTTTATTAATAATATATTAAAAGTATTTTATGGATAATGTTTTTTCCACAAATCATGAATTGATTCCTAAAACTGAAAAAGAGAAGCTATTAAAACAAAAAGGAATTTGTCTTTGGCTTACTGGATTATCGGGTTCTGGTAAAACTAGTATTGCAAAATCGATAGCAAAAAAATTACACAGTAAAGGATTTATAACCAAAGTTTTAGATGGGGACAATATAAGACTTGGAATTAATAAGAATTTAAGTTTCAGTGAGGCAGACAGAATGGAAAATGTGAGAAGAACTGCAGAAATATCCAAGTTATTTGTGGATTGTGGCATTGTTACCATTTGCTGTTTAGTTAGTCCAAAAAAGAATATGAGAAGTCTAGCAAAAGAAATTATTGGAGAGAAAAACTTTTATGAAATATTCATAGCTACATCTTTAGACGATTGTGAAATTCGAGACACCAAAGGCTTATATAAAAAAGCTAGAAGTGGAGAACTGTTGAATTTTACAGGAATTTCTTCACCATACGAAGAACCTATTAGCCCAAATTTAAATATCCCAACAAAGGGAAAGAATATAGAAGAATCCTCTGAAATTTTATATAATTTTGTTATTCCATTAATTAGTGAATTAAGATGAACAAATACCATTTGACTCATTTAAATGAGTTAGAAGCTGAATCGATATTTATAATTAGAGAAGTAGTTGCTCAGTTTGAAAACCCTGTTCTTCTTTTTTCCGGAGGAAAGGACTCTATTGTTTGCCATCATTTGGCTAGAAAAGCATTCTATCCAGCAAATGTCCCTTTTCCGTTAATGCATGTGGATACAGGCCATAACTTTGATGAACTCTATAAATTTCGAGACCAATTGGTAAAGGAAACCAATGCAAAACTAATTATTGCTTCAGTTCAAAAATCTATCGATGAAGGTAAAGTCATCGAAGAAAAAGGAATTAATTCTAGTAGAAATAAACTTCAAACTACCACACTTTTAGACGCAATTGAAGATCATCAATTTGATTGTGCAATGGGAGGTGCTCGTAGAGACGAAGAAAAGGCTAGAGCTAAAGAAAGATTTTTTTCTCATAGAGATGATTTTGGACAATGGGATCCAAAGAACCAAAGGCCAGAATTATGGAATTTATTTAATGGAAAAAAGAATTTTGGAGAACATTTTAGAGCATTTCCAATTAGTAATTGGACGGAAATGGATATTTGGCAATATATATTACAGGAAAAAATAAAAATTCCTAATTTATATTTTTCACACCAAAGAGATTGTTTTACTAGAAATGGGGTGGTAATGGCAAAGACCAATTTTACTGAAACTAAGCCAGAGGAAGAGATTACCAATATGCAAGTACGTTTTAGAACCATTGGAGATGCCACTTGTACAGGAGCAACTATTTCTAATGCTGACAGCCTAGAAAAAATAATTGATGAGGTGACTTCATCAAGAATTACTGAAAGAGGGGGAAGAGCGGATGATAAAAGATCTGAAGCTGCTATGGAAGATAGAAAAAAAGAGGGTTATTTTTAACAATGAGTAATCAATATTTAAATATGGATCTTTTACGCTTCACTACTGCTGGTAGTGTAGACGATGGAAAAAGCACTTTAATAGGCAGATTACTTTACGATAGTAAATCTATTTTTGAAGACCAAATGGAGGCAATTGAAATTGCCAGTTCAAATAAGGGGGAAGAAAAAGTAAATCTAGCTTTACTTACAGATGGATTGAGAGCTGAAAGAGAACAAGGGATAACTATTGATGTTGCCTATAGATACTTTGCAACTCCAAAAAGAAAATTTATAATTGCAGATACCCCTGGACATGTTCAATATACTAGAAATATGGTTACAGGAGCAAGTACTGCCAATCTAGCAATTATTTTAGTAGATGCAAGAAAGGGAATTGTTGAGCAAACTAAAAGACATTCTTTCATTGCTTCATTACTAGGAATTCCTCATATAATTTATTGTATCAATAAGATGGACTTGGTAAATTATGAGGAAGAGGTTTTTGAAAAAACAAAAAAAGAATTGGTTGGTTTTAGCTCAAAACTAACCACAAAAGACATCCGATTTCTTCCTATCAGTGCTTTAAATGGCGACAATGTAGTAAACAGATCTAAAGATATGCAATGGTATGAAGGAAGTACCTTATTACATACTTTAGAAAATATTCATATTGCCTCAGATCATAACCTTATTGATTGTAGATTTCCAGTACAACACGTTATCAGACCTCAAAAAGAGGAATTTCACGATTTTAGAGGATATTCCGGAAGAATTGCCGGTGGTGTTTTTAAAAAAAATGACGAAGTAATTTTGTTGCCTACAGGTTTTCAATCAAAAATTAAATCCATAGTTAGTTTCAAAAATGAAATAGATGTGGCTTACGCTCCAATGTCGGTAACTATGACTTTAGAAGATGATTTAGATGTAAGTAGAGGCGACATGATTGTTAGAGTGAAAAATCAACCTCAAATACTTCAAGATATTGAAATGATGGTCTGCTGGATGGGAGAAAATCCACTTTTAAACAAAGGAAAATATACTATTAAACACACTACCAACGAAGTTAGATGTATAGTTAAAGAAATCTTATATAAAGTAGATATTAACTCACTACACCGAGACACTGAAGATAAAATCATCAATTGTAACGATATTGCAAGAATAGCCATTAGAGTAACCAAGCCTTTATTTGTAGACAAGTATAATGACAACAGAACAACCGGAAGTCTAATAATTATTGACGAAAGCACCAACAATACTGTTGGGGCAGGAATGATAATCTAACTTATTCTAAATTTGATTGGCAGAGTAAATCTTGCATTTACAGCAGTTCCTCTTTGTTTCCCAGGAGTCCATTTTGGCATAGATTTAACCACTCTTTGTGCTTCTCCGTCCAATGTTTTGTGAACGCCTTTAACAATTTTAACATCTTTAATAGTTCCATCTTTCCAAACAACAAACTGGACAAAAACTTTTCCTTGAATTCCGTTTTCTTTTGCCATTTCTGGGTATTGAATGTTCTTCCCTAAGTATTCATAAAGCTTTTGCATTCCACCAACGAATTCCGGATTTTCTTCAACAACATCAAAAATTTGCTCTACAACAGGCTCTGGCTCTTCTTCAACTTCAATTACAATATCTATATCTGCCTCTTGGTCAATAATAATGACATTGGTTTCTTCCCTTTCATCTTCTTCTTCTAAAACCTCTACTTCTTCGGGCGGTGCCGGCGGCGGCGGCGGTGGTGGTGGCGGTGGCGGTGTATTAGGATTTATTTCCACAACTTCTTCGTCTTCAAGAGCAGACAAGGAAGATTCTATACTAGCACCTGCTAAATCAATCTTTTTATATTCTACAAGACACAAAATAAAAGCTGTTACCAATACGAGTCCTGAAAGAACATAAACTGTTCTTGACTTCATGTCTTCTGCGTCTACAAGTGGATTTTTCTTTGGTTTCATATAATATCGTAAAACTAACTAATTAAATTAAATTATTCAAAAACCATACCATAAGGAAAACTAACTAATAGTGTTTTGATAATCTTCTGGTGATAATAACTCCTCAAGTTCAGATGCATCACTAATTTTTATCTTAATCATCCAGCCATCTTCGTATGGATTATCATTCACTTTTTCTGGGTTAGTTTCTAAAGACTCATTAAATTCTAATATTTCTCCGCTTATTGGCATAAAAAGATCAGAAACCGTTTTAACAGCCTCAACAGTCCCAAAAACTTCCTCTTTATCTAAAGTCTCCTCTAAAGTGTCCACTTCAACATAAACAATATCACCTAATTCACCCTGAGCAAAATCAGTTATCCCAATAGTAGCAATTTCTCCATCTACTTTTATCCATTCATGGTCGTTGGTGTATTTTAAATTTTTAGGAACATTCATGATTTTAAAATTTTTCACAAATTAACAAAAAAAAGGATTATCTCAGTTGAAATCTAAGGGCAAAACCTGCATTTGTATTGGCCGTTGGAAAAGAATTTGAAACATGTGGAGTATTTACCCTTCTGTCAAAGTAAATCCTTAGCATTAATTGTTTGGTTAAATTATAGTCTCCAGAAAATTGTATGGTTACCGCTGTTTGTCCAGCTGTATATTGGTTTTGATTTTCTACTATTTTTCTAATTATGGTTTTATTATCTCTCACTGCAACATCTAGCCTCATTCTTAAATCACTTGGGTCCAATGTTTTTCCAGCAATTTTAATTGGTAGAGATAATTTCCTCCAAGTATATCCCGAACCAAATTTAATTTCACTTCCCTTAATTTCTGTAATTTGATTATTCGATAGACTAAGGGAAATATTTCTATCTTTTTTAATTTCAAATTTGACAGACATATTATTAGAAAGAGTTAGATCAACCCCTAATAACGGAGCAAATTGCTCCAAAATATTCATAGTCATAATTTGTTTTTGAGAAATGAAATTCCCTGCAATATCAGTTTCAGTTGCATTGCCTTCACTATCCCACTGTCCACTTAAATTAGTGGTATAGTTTCCTAAAGAAAAATTAGAACGATAAGCATGGGTAAATGAGAGCTTTTTAATGTATTTCTTAAAAGCTTTTATTTTGCCTAACCCATCAAAAGTAACTCTCCAGTTAGGTAGTGGAATCCTTTGACTTAAAGGATTTATATTATTTAAAGTAGGTGATTCTCCCAAATAAGCACAGATAAAAGCACCAATTATTACATCTTGCTGCGTACTATCGTATCCCGAATAGTAACCAGTGTTTTCTAAATTATTAGATGCATTAGGATTTGACTGTGACATTAGTGAAGATATTTCAGAGCGATATGAAAGTAAGTTTTCCCAAATTTGATTATTTAAAGTTGTATCATTCATAACGTCTTGACCAAAAGCCGTCTTCCATGAAATAGTAGAAGTACTAAAAGATCCATTGAACTGGTTATTTAAAAGCGCAAACGAGTTGTCGTCTCCAATCCCTAAATTAGAAGTTCTGTTCTCCATTAGATTTCTATCTGCCGAAAGGTCTATTCTTAAACTTTTAATTGGTTTTATAGATGCTTTAAAAGTCATGTTTTCTGTATGGTTAACTGCATATTGAGTACTTATGTATTGGTAATTATTAGTATCTACTAACCAATTATTTTCAGCTGCGTGATTGGCAAAAATGAAATTAGTTTTATTCCCCAACATATCTCTTTCTTGGTATCCTCCAGCAATAAATTCCATACCAGGGGCGATCCAATTATCATCTATTCCTAAAATACTGGTCTTATTGGCATAGCCAGGAAGCATAATTCCATCATTAGTGTTAAAGGTTGCATTTACACTCTTTACAGACATTAAAACTCTAGCAAACTGATCCAATATCTTGGTTTCTTTTACCTTCTCTTTTTTTTGTTTTTCCTCCTTCTTCCCTGTTGGTTCGGGTTTAGAGCCTCCCTTTGTAGTATTGCTTCTTGCTCTTGACATCCTCGAGTTGCCGTATTTTTTGTTTACTTTCTTTAGATAAGGAACTTTATTATAAAGTGTTATAAAATTTAATTTTCCAGACCATGCAATTACTCTAGAATTTTGAATAATATTTCCTACTGAAAGTGTATCATTATCTAATGCAAGAGGAGCTCTAGTCCAGTCAAAATTTCCAGTATATCTTGTGGTTAAAGATATCCAGTCTGTTAAAGGGAATTTCTTAAAAGGCCATTTAAAAGATAAATTACCAATATGATTATAGTTCATATTCTCCCCAAACGTTCGTAGACTATTGTTGACTAATTCTTGGTCTAACTCGTCGTCGTAACCAAATACTCCATAATCAATTTTTCCTGGTGTTTCTCTGACAAATGCTCCATTAGTCGCTTGCAAATCAAACTTTAAATTCTTAGTGATGTCGTATTTAAAATCATAATTCCTATCCCAATTAAACTGTTTTCCAAATTGAGGAACTTCAAAATTTTCTCCTCCAGGAAAATTATATCTGGTGGAAAAGATGTTGTAAGTTCTATTCATATTAGACCTAACCGCGATTTGTTTTGGCAGTAAGTAAATATTAAAATCTCTTACAAATCTTAGCCACTTTGACTTTCTAATAAATGAATTTTTCTTGAAAGGTTCAAACGGTTTCACCTTGCTATTGTATAAATAATTTACTGATCCAAGATAGTTTCTTTGTAGGTCTTGACGTATGTTGATATCTCTATGGGATAACTCGGTAAAAGAATAGTTTAAACTGAAATTTGAAATATCCCATGGCAAGGCTATTTTATTGGTGCTTTTTTTACTCTTTTTCTCTTTTACTTTACTAGGTGCATCTTCCTTTTCTTGTACTTCTTCGGTTGAGGACGGTTTTGAATTAAGCTTTTTTGGAGTGTCTTTTTTTGATGGCCTACCTTTTTTCTTATTATCAAACTTAATATTGGTAAAATTAATTGACTTTCTTTCAGTTAAATCAATTCCATTGTAAAATCTTTCATTCCAAAAAAACTCTTCTTCATTAGCCCCTTTTTCAAACAAAAGATCAGGACTTAATGGATCGTAAAGAGGTTTTATAACATTTCTTGAGTAACCTACATACATAGGTAAATTTATTCCAGATTGATCACCAAAAAATTTATCCAAATTTATTGTACTTGAGGCATCTACACCATATATGAATTCTTGTTGTCTTTCACTAACACTTTTCTCTATACTTCCAAAACCAGGTGTAGAATAGTTTCCTGAAACAGCTAAATCTGCAAAATCAGCTAAATTTGCAGTCATTCTTCCTATTGCAGCCCAACCACCATTTTCATTGAAATCACTAAGTCTTAACTCATTAACCCATACTTCTAGACATTTTTCCAAGCCATCGTCCGGTTTCCATTGGTTATTTGCATCGTTACTTTTAGGATTTCTTACCCCAATCATTATTGTTTTTAAACCTTGTAAATTAGGATTTCCAACTACTGTAATGTTAGAGCTAGGGTTGTCAGGATCAGATCTTGTAAATCTTTCAAAATTGCTAGATTCTGTAAAATTTCTATTCTTTTTTAAGTCTTTTAAATGATTTAAATTAATGGTCATATTATTTTCTTCTGGCCATACAGAACTTGCAGCATTATTTCCCCATGGAGAGACTTTAATTGGCATTTCATATTCATAATAATTGGAGACAAAATCTGTTCCCAGCCTCATGAAAACTGTAGCTTCATTATCGTTAATGGGATCTGATCCCGCATTGGATTCTCCGTGAACAAACATTTGAATTTTATTATAATTTCTAATATCTAAATTTACGTTTCTGTAAATTGCTCTTGAGTCACCGTCTTTCAATCCACAAACATCTAAAACCAAACTCTGCTCATTTTGCTGTGCTAAATTTGCAGTTTGATAATTAGTTTCTCTTATAATCCCTTCTGGCAGAACGTAATTGATTGGGTCTCTAGTTCCATTGTCTTCTAAATTAACTGCGCTAACATTAAAAAAAGTATTGGCTTCCTCATTCTGAATGAATTCTCCATTAGACAATAGACTTCCCAAATATCTTCTCCATTCTCCCCTTATAAGCTCCAGTCTTGCAAATCGTAGAGTTACATTTTCGCTCCATCCATGGAGAAACATTCTTATAAATCTTATTGATCTAAAATCCTGAATATCATTTACTCTTTTTGAAAATGAAGTAACCGGAACCCTAAATTGGTACCAATAAACTTCTTTTTGAGTTTCTGGATCAATATAAAGAACCTTATCGGTAACAAAGTTTTTACCTACTTCCATTTTATTGGGCTTGAAATCAATTTTGTATTGAAAATAGCTCTCAGATTCACTTAGGTTATTATCTAGATTTATATCTTCAACATTGGGAAGAGTAGAAGCTGAAGTTGGATATCGGTCTGCATTCATAGTGTCAGACATTTCAGATGTTGGTGAATTTCCTTCCGGGCTATTATAGTTTTTATACCTGTCTCTTATACTTAATTCTTCTTGGTCATAATCGTCATCTCGATAATAGTTGAAATTATCTGCAGAGGGGTCATTTAAAAAGTTAGATAGAACATTTTGGTCGGAAATATGATTTTGGATTTTGGCAACATAATTATTGAAATAAGACAATTCCTGATTGTCAGACAATCCGTCAAAACCAATATCTTGAAATTGTCTAGAAGATAAATTATTATCAAACGCATTAACAACTACTTGGGTATTTGGAACAACCCCCCAGGAGGTATATTCCAATTCACTGGAATATGTGTCATAATCTCCGTCTGGTGGTAGGCCGTTTTCAAATGACTTTCTTCCATCTCTTAATAAATCTTCTGAAACATTCCCAAGATTAAAATAAAACTCACCCCCAGAGCTATTCTCTGAATCTTCATTGAATGGGTCCATTACCCAAAACTGAATAAATTCAATATTTGCAGCTTCAAAATCATTGGTTGTTAATGTTCTCATGATTCCTCCCCATCTAGTTTCTGGATCATTCAATTCGCCGCTAGAAGGATCAATTCCTGATGAATAATTATTGGATTCTACATCAAAATTATAGGGTCCTCTTTCATTAGGATAGTAAGAAATATCAAAAACTGGAATATTGGTTAACTGCCCAGTCCCTAATTGTTTATTTGGGAAAACCTCGTCAACAAGTACTTGTCTCATTAAGTGGTTATCTTGAAAAGCAGAACCTTTAATATGACTTGGGGTTAAAGAAGATGTTCTACTGTGAAACAATGGATCAATTACATACCAAGAAAACTTTGCTCTATTTTTTCCATAATTAATATCGTTGTATAAAGACGCTTCTGGAAACAGATCTGGTTGTCCCTGAGGAACAGAGGCTAAAACCCAATTATTTATAGTTCTAATATCTATTGCGCTTTGGCTTCCCTCAAAATCATCTATGTAAGAAGATCCATTTTCTTCAGTAATGTCAATAGCTTTGTTATGGCCTGGAATTAAGGCAGCTAATTCTCCAGAAAAATTGACCATAGATTTTTTCTTGGTTTCAATAAATGGAAGCATATCCACCAATTTAGTTAAGGCAGGAACTTCCTTTCTAAAGCCTCCATCCAACCCCAGCATAGTATTTGAAATTGGTTCGTCGCCAGCGTTAACTTTTGGAGTTAGAGGTCTTTCTTTTAATTTTAGAATTGTTGCGCCAATATTGGCATCCTTATTTATTTTATAGTCTAAATGAGTCCCAAGAAGTGTTTTCATTTGAACACTAAATAAAGAATTGCTCTCTAAAGAAATCTTTATTGGTGTACCAGAACTTAATATTCCATCGTCTAAAATCTTTACCCTTCCTAAATTATAATCTACCATATATTGAGATCCCTCAATTAAAATTTGACCACCTGCAGTAACTACGACCGATCCTTGTGGGATATTCATTGCATTTAAAGAAATTTCAGAACTAACCGAAGACTGGTAACTTCCTTTTATTTTAAACCTATTGATTTCTGGCAATTGCTGTGCGGCAGTTTTGGTACTATCGTATAATTGAGTAAAAGCTACTTTATCAATTATAGTGGATGAAATTCCCACATTTAGCATTTTTTGTTTTAAAGTTTTTCCGAAGGGTTCCACGGTAGTAAAATACAGCCTCCCGTTTCTAGGATTTATAGTTCCTCCGTTAGGGATTTTACCTTGATTGGCAGTTATTGGGACAAAATCAAATAATCCGTCTTGGTACATTTGTTGCTGTTGATTCAATCTATCCAAATCTAATAGTTGAATTAAAAGTTTGTCATCTACACCAGTTTTAGGAATATAATTAATATCAATTGATGTTAGAGGGTTATTATACCATATATCTAATCTAAAATTATTTGGATCAACTTGATATGCCCCTAGAGAATAGACATTTTTCATCATTAAATCCCAAAGTTTTTTCTTCGGATTTCTAACGGTAGATTTTAGTAATTTTAAAAACAAAGCGTTTTGTCCTGCTACTCCATCTGTTGAAAGTTCTCCAACTTGGTAAGTTTTTCCAGCGTAGGTATATTGGTAAGAAACCCCTAAAACTTGATCATTGTTCAAGGACTGATTTAAAGAAATAAATCCCAAAACCGAATTGTAAGTAAACTCATTTGGAGAAAGCATTCTCGCGTTTTCAACCTTTTCAAATTCTATTCCTTGTTCCATATTGTAACTTGGTCCTGAAAGTTCGTTACTAGCATTTACATAATTTCTGACATTTGAGTTGGAGGTTATATTGTTGTAAAGAGCATTATGGGCATTATCAGGAACTGTAAAGGGTCCTGAATTCCATAATTGATTTTCTAAATTATTGCTGTTTGGTTCCCCCAAATCTGTAAAACATAAAATATTTCTTGTGTTTTGAACTGAATTATTTCTATTGGTAACCCAAACTTCAATTCGTTGAATTTGAACACCAG
>Ga0233444_10001532_pt1 | contig 26217 bp, 18 predicted proteins | sample SI_124_October20_6_FD_182792 | JGI IMG/M metagenome (GOLD analysis project Ga0233444, IMG submission 182792) | Seawater microbial communities from Saanich Inlet, British Columbia, Canada - SI_124_October2016_10_MG | ecosystem: Environmental > Aquatic > Marine > Inlet | place: Canada: British... | reverse complement strand
CGTTCGTAATAGAATCCAATCAAAAGGTATGAACAGAGACCCATTATTTCCCAGAAGATGAACAACCACAGGAACGAATCTGAAAGTACCATTCCGAGCATACCAGAACAAAACAAAACGAATTCCGCATAGAAACGGTGGTTTCGGTTGTCGTTGATTGGGTCTGTGTTCATGTATCCAATACTGAAGGTGTTGATGAGCAAACACAAGAATGCAGCCACAAACAACAACATGACGGTCACGTGGTCAACGTAAATGCCAAAGCCGAAAGAGACTGGAGTGACGGTACTGCCACCGTTCCAAACGGCAGAATTTACCCACGCAATCTTATCAGCAACTTCTGGGTCAAACACCTTGAGAGGGTTAAAACCGCCAAGGAACTCAGAAATAAGGAGTAAAGAGAGCACAAGGCTGGCTCCCATAACGGGTAGCGCAATGAGGCCGCCTTCCTTCAGGTTGTTTTTCCAGACCGGGTGACCGTTGAACACTCGACCGAGGAAAAGGATTACTGCAAAGCTCACCATTGGTAGAAGAATAATGAGCGGAGCGAAATCGAGCCACTCCGATTGGATAGTTGTTGTAACATCTGTACCTGCCATTCAAACACCTCAGTTCTTCAGGACATCCACGTCGTCCAATGATATCGTTTCGTGCTGCCCGTAAACGGCAAGGAAAATAGCCAAACCAATCGCTACTTCACTTGCTGCGATTGCAATGGCAAAGAGTGTGTAAACCCATCCGGTCGTATCGCCGTGATGGACTGCGGCTGCAGCGAATTGCATGTTCGCAGCGTTCAGCATCAATTCGATGCACATGAGGACAATAATAGCGTTCTTTCGAGTGAATGCGCCGCCGAGTCCGATAACGAACATCAAAGCAGAGAGTGCGGATACCAATGCTGGATCAATCATTCTTCTTCACCTCCAAGCAACGTACGGGCTTGATTCGCCCATTCGTCTCGCTTGATTCGGCCTGGAAAGAACTCAATGGCCACGTTGACTTCTTCTTCAATTTCTGGAGTCATATTGGCCAGTTGGCTAAAGGTATAGATTCCAAGAGCATTCAACTTCTCAGCAATAAACGGACCAACGCCCTTTATTCTCTGCAAATCGTCGGAGTCAGAAGCACTGGCAAAACCCAGAGTGCTAAAATCGATTGTCTTTGCTTTCTCAGCAACACGAATGAGTTCTTCTTCCTTCTTTCGTGCCTTTTCGTCCAAACTTTCCAGACGGTTTCGGCGTTCCTCGAGTTCTTCGTCCATGCGAGCCTGACGTTCGACAGATTCAGCCTCTTGAGCATCGTCCGCCTCTTCTAGTTCTTCAGGTTGTTCAGGTTCTTCTGTAACTTCTACCTCTTCTTCGTCTGCCTCTTCTTCGTCTGCCGACTCGTCTGCCTTTTCTTCTTCCACTGCATCGTCGGCATTGTCGTCATCGTCGTCATCGTCTTCCTCTTCTATTTCGATAACCTGTGTCTCACCGGTTCCAAATTCCCAAAGAAGGTTCTCCATTCTCTCGTCACGAACGAGGTATGCAGCACCAATCATAGCCATCGACATGAGTATACCGAGGATGAGCAAAGGAAGTGCCCAATCGTTGAGAAGAGAGTCGGCTAAACCGCTCGTGGTTGGGTACTCATCACTGCTGTTTGCCCAAACGCTGTCAGCACTCAGAACAGATACGAGAATCATTCCAAGAGCGAGCAAGCCCACACGGGTGAATAAGGAAACGAGTTTCATTCAAAGTCCTCCTCTAGGATTTGTCGACGGGTCAGCATGATACCGAACAAGACGACGAGTCCGACGCTTGCAAGATAAACGAGAATCTGAATCGCAGCGAGAAATTCTGCACCCAAAAGGATGAAAATTCCTGAGACGGCCATGAATGAGAAAATCAAAGAAAGCATGGAGTGAGCAACTCTTTGGGCCAATACTAGCCCTAGAGCACCGAGAATCGCAATGGTTGCGAACAAAAAGAACACACCCGTTTCAGCAACACTTGCGATATCCATCTCAAGCACTCTCCTCTGCAGCCTTAGCTTCAGCAGCCTTTGCTGCTTTCTTGGCACGCTTTGTGCGTTCCTTGGTAGCACGCTTAGCCAACTCGGTGTCGACCGCTTCTTGATGGATTCCAGGCAAGACACGTGTTCTGCTGGCATCCATCCAAAGTTCCTGTCGAGTGAACCCGGACATTCCATCGTATTCGTTGGTCATGAAGAATGAAGTGAAACCACATGCTTCCATACACAAACCGCAGAACATACATCGGCCCAAGTCAATACGGCCTGAGACGATTTGGTCGTCTGCAACTCGCAGGTCAGATTGGTCCATTTCGACTTCTTCGCCAGAATCATTCCACCGAACGGTCGCAGTACTACCAGTTAGGTCAAGCACTTCACCAAATCTCCACTCATTCGGAGTGTCAGTGTGAGCAGTAACGTGATTAAAGTCATCAAGAGTTGCTACAACTTCAGGTAGGAGAGTAGCAGCGTGTCCGCCGACTTCGAGTTCACCACCCATGCCGCCGTGTTCCCCGTCTGCCCCGTCAAGAACGTCAACACGAAGTTCAGTGGTCATGTGAAGACAATCGTTTGGACAGGCAGAGACGCACAACTTGCACGCAGTGCATGTTTCCCAAATAACTCCGATTCGACCGTTGTAGTTTCCAGGAACGAAAAGCCAAGGCTCCATTTCCTCAAGTCGTTCGTACGGGTACTGAACAGTTTGAGGCTTCCATAGCGTCGGGAACAAGTCCGAAGTGACCCGGTCTGGAGCGAACGTTTGAACAGTGATGTCGTTGAACTCAGAAGTTTTACTTGCACGAGATTTACTTCCATCGTCAAGGAACTCAGGATGTTCTGAGTTGTGATAGCCCCAATCGAGTCGCTTGCCGAACCGCTTGCCGAAAAACGGGAAGGTTCGTAGAGCTGTGATCAAAGTAATCTTGAACGGGTACCAGAACAAGTTTCTAAAATTCGGTTTTGCGTGTGGATGCATTGGCATAATAATTCACCTCAGTCCTTTCCCGGAGTGTGCGTTCCCGCGGGCTGTAATGTGTAAACGTGATACATTCTGTCTGGAGCTGCGTCCTTGTCTTCATCATTGAGAAGAACATAGAAGACACCGACCCAAAATAAGGTTGTAGCGAGAGGGACAAGCATTGGGATGCCGAATGCATCCCATGCATTGCCACCTTCAGCGGTGTAACTCGTGTTGTCCGGTTCGAACAAGTACAATCGGTAGAGCACCGAAAGTACGACCTGAACGACCGAGAGCGGCAGAAGCATTCTCCAACCGAACTCAAGGATCTGGTCGGTACGGATACGAGCAAGAGAGAAACGGGCCCATACGAACACAACAAGGAAGACGAGCCACGTCTTGAGTAAGACAACAACAGCGCCTGGAATCAATACATACGCATCACCGAGGACTGGAATTTGACTGATTGTACCTTGGAATGGAAGGTGCCATCCGCCCAAGAAAAAGTGAGTGAACAGGAAACAAGCAGCGTATGTGCGAATATACTCGGCCATGAACAACATACCGAATCGCATACCGCCGTATTCGGTCCACCATCCTTCGACCAATTCGGCTTCAGCCTCTGGCATGTCGAACGGAACGCGCTCAACCTCTGCAATCATGGTCACAAGGAACAAGACAGCACCCAAAGGCATCAAGAACAGATTCCATGAACCTGCAGCGTGTTGGAAGTGTATACTCTCGATGATGTTGAATGTTCCAGAAAGAATGGCCACAGACAAGAGTGTGAGTAAGAGAGGTATTTCGTATGCAGTAAGTTGTGCTGCAGAGCGGATTCCTCCGATTAATGTGTACTTGTTGTTGGATGACCATCCGGCAAAGAAAACTCCGATAGGTGCAATTCCAAAGATAGCAATTGCGTAAAGTATGGAGAGGTCAGGATTGGTTGCATAGATACCACTTGAAAGAGGAATTATTCCGAGGATAAGTAGAGTTGATGAAACGATGAGGAACGGTGAGACCTCGAAAATGAGTTTGTCTGCACGCCGAGGAACCATGTGTTCCTTGAGAAGGAACTTCATTCCATCAGCAACGTTTTGGAAGAAACCGGGTAGAATCGAGTAACCCATCCATGAACGGTTGTTCACACGGTCCACGGTTGCAAAGTTCTCGTCTCTGTTTCCGAACTTCTTGTTGAGGAATTTGTTGATGGCACCTACAATTCCGCCACCGAATGGAAGCATCTTCCACCATTCACCAGCAGTAACGCCGTTTTCGCCAACCCAAAGGGAGCGGAGAGCGGTCGTTGCACCACGGCGGTCGTTCATACGAGCGACTGCCTTTCGTTCAATCCACAGAATTGCGAATTGGCTGAAAAACAGCATCAAGAAGACGATGTTCACAACGGCAAAAGTTCCCGCTAGGAAAGCCAAATCTCCTGAACTTTCTTCAAGTGGAGTGCCTTCAAGAGCCGATGTAATCAGGGAAGAGACGATACTGTCTTCTCCCAGAAAGATACTGCGTAAATCGTAGATGTCATCCATAATCAATCACCTCAACGGTCAGTCTCTCCGATGCATGGGTCGAAACTGCCCATAATTGCAGGAATATCTGCAATCTTGTAACCAATCATCGTCTTTGCGACGTAAGGAATAGTGATGAACATCGGTGAACGAATCGATACACGGTACGGATTCTTTCCACGCCCTTCGCCACCGCCTTGGATGTAAAACTGAGATGCACCACGGGTACATTCGTAGTTACTGAAACCTGTAGCGCCTTCAGGGGCACGGGTTGGCGCCTTGGTGTAGATCATCTCGTCACCGTTGGCGTAATTGGTGTTCTTTCCACCAGGGATCTTGTTGAGAGCATCCAGAACCATTCGGCACGATTGGCGCATTTCTTCCATTCGGACACGGTAACGATCGTAACAGTCTGCTCCCTTAACCGAAGTTGGCTTCTCAACTGCTGGCTCCCAGTCGATTTCGTCGTAGACAGAATAGGGGTGAGCCCAACGGACATCGTAATTTACACCAGCTGCTCGGACGTTTGGGCCTGAGACACCTGCATCGACCATGGATTCAGCATTGGCATAACCTACACCTTGCAAACGAACGAGCCAAATGGTGGATTCGTCAAGCATCATTTCGTATTCATCGAGACGCTTCTCGAACAATTTAGTCTTGGCAATAACACGGTCAGCAAATCCGATTGGCATGTCGCGCTTTACTCCACCGATACGTGGGTAATTGTAGTGCATTCGGGAGCCACCGAGTTCTTGCAAAAGGTCAAGGAACATTTCTCTGTCACGCATACACCATGTCATGAGAGTGAGGTTTCCAATGTCCGGGCCGAATGCTCCAAGCCACATCAGGTGAGATGCAAGCCGTTGCAATTCCGCTGAAATAAGGCGGATGTATTCTGCACGAGCCGGAACTTCTGCTTCCAGAAGGTCTTCCGCTGCGTAGATGTAAGAATTAGCCCACGTCATAGCGCTGACGTAACAAAGACGGTCGCAGTACGGTGTAACTTGAGTGAAGTCGCGTGCTTCGCAAATCTTCTCTACACCACGATGAATGTATCCGAGTTCGGCTTCAGTATCGACGACCGTCTCACCGTCAACTTTGACGCGAAGTGTCCACAACCCGTGAGTCATTGGATGCTGGGGTCCCATTGTAATCCACATTTGTGCCATAATAATACCTCACTTAACGCGGCCCTCGTCCGCTGGCTTACGCATGAATCCCTGCGGGTCATCGTACATTTCGTTATGATCGTGATAGCGCAACTTGTGTTGCTTCTGAAGAGGATGGAATCCCTCTGGACTGTCGTTCGGGTTGAGGACTCGATGCATGTTTTCGTGACCTTCGAACTTAATACCGACCAAATCCCAAGTTTCTTTTTCATTCCAATCTGCTCCAACCCAGATGCTTTGAATGGATGGAACAGACGGGGACTCACCTTGAGGGAGTGGGATGAACACTTCGAATTCCATCGGAATATCCATGCCCGAAAGTGCGTTTACATCATGAACAGTGCACGTGTTTGGAACTTGGTCTTGGATAGGTTGTCGCAAGAAGTGGTACGCAACTTCCCACCCACGTTCATCGGGTCCATCAGGGAAATGAGTTCCTGTGACCATGGAACAGTAATTGACACCGAGGTCGTACTTCATCCATTTCGCCAAAGCCAACCAGTGTTGAGGCGGGCATATTGCCCGAACAAATGCGTATTTCTTGGCGTTTGAATGGTTTTCGATGGATGCGACTATGCCGCTTCCACCGAATCGGTCGTTGATTGCAGCGAGGCAGGATTCAGCAGCCGAAGTATTCTGTTCTACAGAAATTGAACCAACCATCTCAGTCCTCTCCCACAATAACTGGCTTTTCACTGGCTCTTTGAGCGCTAGGAGCAGCACCGATGCGAATGATTTTTTCACGGAGTAATCCAAACCCGTCAATCAATGCTTCAGGGCGCGGAGGGCAACCTGGAATATAGACGTCGACTGGTATTACCGTGTCCACGCCTTCGAGAATATTGTAGGATTGGAAGTAAGGTCCACCAGAAATTGCACATTCGCCCATAGCAATGCAGTACTTTGGCTCAGGCATTTGCTCCCATAGACGGACGACCTTATCAGCGAATTTCTTGGTGATAGGCCCGTTGATGAGTAGAACATCGGACTGTCGAGGGGATGAACGGAACAGAACACCAAATCGGTCTCCATCGAACCGAGGGGTAGCAGCAGCTGCCATCTCAATAGCACAGCACTTGATCCCCAAATGGAGTGTAAACAATGATTTGCGCCCAGCCCAATTGAAATATCGGCCTGCAAGAACACTGAGGAACTTCTTGATCCGTGTTGCCTTGAGTGCTTCGTCGGTTACACCGCCGACCATCTCAACCAATGCGCGACTGTTGAATGCTGCGAAATTTTCTCCTGCTTCTGCCATGATATCCACCTCAAATGTAAATGCGACCTCGCTTACGGAACACGTACCAAACGCCAAGAGACATTATGGCAAAGAAAAGAGCAAGAAGCGTCAGTGCGCTCTTTGCTTCAGCCACTGCGTTTTCTGGAGCGCCAGCGGTCGTTGCATCGGATGCAACCATTCCACCAAGAACCAGGAACATGAAAGCGACATCGAAGACGAGGAAAATAATGGCGTACCAATAGTACTGGAAGTGAAATTGGATCATTGCGTCACCGACCGGTTCACTGCCGCACTCGAAGGTCGTCAAACGCCGAGGGTATAGGCTGTGGTCACGCTCATAGCCTTCCAAAAGATACGAGCGTGTGATGTGAGGCCGAGCAGGATCAACACGGGGACGAACGACCCAAGTGATGAGGAAATTGGTAAGCGGCATGATGATTCCGAGAACCGTCAAAAAACCAATAGAGAGGTACGCACTTGGAACCGATTCGAGTCCGGACATATTTTCACCCATATGCAAAGCATACGCTCCGCATTATCAGCGACTTGAGGGACTCACATAAGTATTCCCAAAACATCACGAGGAAAAGTGAGTGTATGGCATTCTTGAAACCAGCACACTGCATGGCAGTGAAGAGAACTTCATGGCCGTGAACCACCGATGAATGACCTCATGACAAAAATAGCCAAAGCAAACATCACCAAACCAAACCCGTACATCACCGCTTCCTCACTTTCCAAGCCAAGGCTCACCCAACCGGATGGTACATCTCCGCTGACGGCAAACTCGACATTTTCTCGATCTACAACACCGGTTTCCACCGGTTGAGCTGAGAGTGTGAATTTGAGAGTATTTGCCTGTTCCGCACCAGTTGGAGGCCGAATAACGAGTTTGAGGACGATGGTTTGATCAACCTCAAGATCGCATATGAATTCCTTAACATCTGATTCGCAGTAGTTCTGGCCATCAGGCTCTCTTAAGTCAACAGACCAACCACGGAAACTCTCCGAGGTGAATATGAGTACCTCGCCACGAATATTTCCAGTATTGGTTAAATTAACGAGTATAACTTCTTTGTCAGGGTAAATGAGGTCTCTTTCAGTGGGCGTATTCTCAAGGTTAAATTGGAAATCATAGAGGATTTGGACATCGAGTACTATGTCAAAATAACCTGAACGGTTTGCTGCGTTTTTGGTGCTGATAACGACCACTTCCAACAGACCCCCATCTCCTGTTTCTGCTCCGGGATTAACGGTTAGTTTCATTTCGAAATACATTTCAAACGGACGTGCATCATGTCCACCCCCGCACAAGCCGAGTTCACACATCTGTGTTTCAGCTGCATCTTTCGTCGAACCAATAATAGGTTCATTCGAAGAATCAAGCAAGAACATGCTGTTGTTTTGATCCCATATCCCGTAACCGGCCGGGACATCGATTGAACCGTCAACGGGCAATCCATAAAGCGTCAATTCTCGCGTTGCAATTCCTTCAAGGCCTGAGATGTCAAACACGGCTTTGTCGTTACCGTCTCCAGTATTTTTGACCCAGAAACCATATGTTTGTGTCCCTGAAGGTGGCAGGAGAGCGGTACCTGAACGCTGGTCAAGTCCACCATCAACGAGTCGGACATCCATTGCAAACACGCGGTCAGAGAGGATTGCCAAAAACTTGAACTCGCGCTGATTGTCTGGCAATCCATCGCCGTCTTGGTCGCCAGAGTTGGTTGAATCATCCTTGTTGATAATGCGAACAGTAATCCGTGAAGAGGAAAGTTCTTCTTCGCCGTCAATACTGACAACCATGAAAACTTGGACAGAGCTTTGTGCCGCTACAGCGATACCTTGAGAGGATGAAATGATGTTACCATTGCTGTCTTCGCAGTGAACATCCCATTCAGGCGAAGCTGTTTGGTCCTGTTCGATGCAACGGTAGTTATCTTCGATATTGCCAGTGTTTTGGATCGTTACGGGGAATTTCACGAGAGACCCGGAGCGCCCGGTTTGGTCAAGAGCTGTCGCCTGGGCTTCGATACCATGTATGGCTTTCACCGAAACGGTAAGCGTAACCTCGGCATAAGCAACTCCGCCACCAGCAGGGAGTACTGAAAAGGCGATTTCGACTTGTTCTGTAGCAAGAGCGTAGGAAGGGAGCGATACAACGACACCCACCGTCTCGCTCTTGTCCGAACCATGCTTTGAACCAACTGAAACGGTGGTCGAGTCCAATTGAACACTCCATCCAGAAGGAGGGGCTGTAGATGATACGCGCAGATTGTCGAGGCCGTTACCCTGATTGGTAACGGTGAGGGAAACGGTGCCGTTCGCACCAGGCTCTACATTACTAAGGCTGGTCGTTGAAAGCGAAAGTGATGCACCAAACGACTGTCCGACAATCACCCGTAGTTCTTTCGAACACTTCACTGAGTTGCCGTCTTTACCGAGAATCTGAATCACTGTTTCGTCGCCTGCTGTAACTGAATCGTCGGGTGAGACAATCAAGTCGAACGTTCGACTTCCGTCGCCGTTATCGTAAGGCAGGAGGCCAGAAGATGAACCATCAAAGGAAACCCAGCCTGCACGGCTTCCTGTTTTTGCTATGGTTACTGACCAATCACTGTTCCCCGTGTTTTCAAGCGTCGCTGTCAACTCCGATTCTTCACCTGGGTCGACCGTCATACTTGATTTGGAGAGCGCCATTGAGCATTCGTGTAGTTCTGGAACTGTGAGGTCAAAGTCTTCGACATCTGAGGCTTCTTGCGATGGGTCGTTGGTCACAGTGCCGGTTATCTCCCAGCAGTATTTACTCGCCTCTTGGCCTTCGGGCACTTCGACAGATACGGTGACCGTTTCTGTCTCTTCTTGGTCAAGCGCAACGGTCTCCTCACTCAACTCGACGGAGAGGTCATCAACATTGCCAACGCAGCCGTTACCGTCTGCTTCGGAAAGTGACAAGGCGATGGTTTCATTGGTTTGACCGGTGTTTTCAACAACTACATCGAACTCCATTTCAGATTCCCCAGCCCATTGTTGACTACGCTGCGATTCAGAAGCCATTGACAAATCAACACCGAAAATTGCCGAGCCAGAACCGTCTCCTGCCGTTGTTGTGACGGTCTTGGTTTCGGTAGCAGGTTGTCCTGCAACATCTGGAGGAGTCGGGGCTTCAGCAGCCTGTGCAGTGATGGTTGTGTCACAACTTCCCTCCGCCGTCTGGGTAAGGGAGATGTTCATCGTGGTTTCACCGAAATCGTTTGACTCAACGACCCCAGGAATCTGTATGATGCTTGATGTGTACTGGCTGCATTCCTGAGTTGCCTCTTCACTGGTCGAAAGTTGGAGAGTGATTGGCTCTGGCCCGTTGTTGTAAATTCGCACCGTATACTCTCCTGCTTCACCAGGATTCACTTCCAAGCCGTTTGCCGGGCTGGTTTGAATGGTGATACTCGCATCACGGGCCTCGTCTGCAGCCACACCAGGGGCAACCATTGGCAACATTGAGAGTAAGAGGAGTCCAGTAAGGAAGAGTGCACGGCGTGAAGCGTGACTTTGTATCTTTTCTCGGGGGTCCATGACCCCCGGTGGAAGCCTTACTATCAAAAGGCTACCCACGCTTGATTCAAGCAAATCTGACTTGGTTATCAACTCATGCTTGAACGAAGGTCGTTGTTGAAGCCTTGCAATTCACACAATGTTGCAGTGTATTGGAAGTGCAAGAGGCAACATCTTCTCGGTGGTAACGAGCACCACATCCCGGGCAACCAAGCATTGGTCCATTGATTGCTTGGCGGCATGACCAGCATGTCGGCGACTGCACTGTTACTGGAGTTTGCGCCACTGCAGGGGGTACCGTAACTAACGGAACGGTGAACTCCGGAGGTGAACCCAAAACCAAACCAGATTCTGATTTCCGGCGAGAGAGGAAAAGACCGCCAATGAGCAGTGCCACGAGAAGAGCACCAATACCAATTGCTCCAACGGGCAACGATTGGCCGGAGGTACCTGTCGGTTCACCAACAGCGGACAGAGAGAACGTAAACGAGTTGTTCGTCATTTGCTCAGCTCCTTGCAATGCAAGAGTGATCGTTCCGTCACCCGGACGGTCTGCACGTACGAGGAGACGGATTTTGGTTGATTCACCTGATTCCAAATTCAATACGTCGTTTCCGTCAATTGACGCCTTCCAATCTTTCGACCCTTCGGCAACTATCTTGTGAGAATATGCGGTATTGCCCACATTGGTCAGTGTCACCTGTACCTGTTCTTGAGCACCGGTAGTCAGTTGAGTTGTGCGTTCCATTTGCCATGCGGATTCGACCACAGTAGCAACCAAGAGACCAATGTTTTGAGTCGATTCGACTTCTTCTCCCGCAAGTTTGAGAACAAAAGACGGTTCTGAAAAAGGTTCCATTGAGGAAGAAATGATGACCGTGCAGGTGACTGGTTTGAGGTCGCCCTGCCCAATTGGTTCGATGGTTGAACATTCGCCAAACAAACCACTTGAGAGTGACACGGACGCAGTTGGTTGCCACTGGACGTTCGCCTCATTCCCGATGAGCCACGTGAATTGAAGAGGGACTCCTGTCGGGTGAGAGCCTGCTCCAAACGGCGTATCCCAGGTCTGGTCACCGTAGGCGAGCTGTACGAAATTGATGGTAGGCTGAGCAAGGAGTTCAACGTTGAATTCGCCGATCCAAGTTATTCGGTCAGAACTGCTGTCGAGATGTAATTTCACTTGACCAGAGGAACCGGTGCCGTCGCCTGAAATTCCAAACAACAGATTTTTCGAAGAGGTCCAAGGGAGATCAAAAGCCTCCATTCCCGAGGTGACGGTCCAGCCGGATGGTAATTCAAATGATGGTGTTAACGAGAGGTCAACATTCCCTCTGTGTTCCAGTGCGAACAGCATACTGAACGATGAATCAGGGCGAAGAACGCCTAGATTCGATTCCAAGTCAATATCGATTGCTTTCACGGTCTCGACCTTAATCGGGATATCAAAGATCCAACTTTCCGCAACCTCAGTTTGTGAAATGGCGGTCAAACGAACCATCCTTTCCGCACCGGCTCCTGTCATGACTTGTGGAGGAGTAAACGACATCCCAATGTCTCGATGAGTGGCCTTCGTGATGAGGCCTGTCGAACCTGAACTCGCCCCGGGCACACTGGAAAGAGTATCAAAACCTGCATCCCAGCCAGCAGGGGCTTCAAGGAATAAGTCATAGCCAATGTTGGCGTTTCCAATGTTGAACAAACGAATATCGATACTGGTCGGTTCCGTAGGGGAGACTGGAACAATTTGGTAATCGTACTCAAGACGAAGGTTTGGAAGGTCTGGGACAATAAAATAGAGCATGTATGGATAAGTTACTCCGTTGTCGACATCAATTCCGAGTAAATCAATACGATATGTTCCGGGGAGTGGAGGAGTAGGATGAACCAGTGTAACAACAATCTCAGCAGATTCTTGTCCGTCTAAAGTAAAGTTGGATTCGTTCGATCCGATATACCATGGCATGGATTGGCCCGTGTCTTCATTGACCACGGTTTGAGTAAGCAGGCTTGCATTGGTCGAAACAAGAGCAGTATTCGTCAGCTCAAGGTCCCAGGAGGTAGTTGACAGTGAGGTATTCAGCAACATGATGGTTTGAGGTTCTGCTGAAAGTTTCACTCCAGGAGCAGTTACATTCACCAAAACATCGTGACGGTTGTTGTTTTCCAAAATCTCTTCAATGGCATCGTTGGCATCGAGAATGAATGAAAGCGTGGACTCGCCTGCGATTTGTGGTGTCCACGACCATACCTGAGTTTTGGTTGAACCAGCACCAAGGTCAATGGACTTAGAATCAATTGTCACGCCGTCAACCTCGAACTCCATATCGAAGAAGCCTGAACGAACATTGCCGACATTGAATACCTTGGTTGTTACTTGTAATTCGTCACCAACTTGTGGAATGGTCACCGACATTGCGAATTCATCTTCAAGAACGACCGGGTCGGGTCGTAAGTCATTCACTCCATGGCCCATGACAGCCAATGCGAACGGTTGGGCTCGACTCCCGCCATGGAGAGCATCCTTCACTTTGACCGTCCAAATGCCGATCTCTGCGTTGTCTACCAAGACAACTTCGACGTTGTTGATGTCATCTGAAACTCCATTTGTCGTCGAGCGCCCATTTGCAAAATCGTTACCCAGGAATACTTCGCCGCTCGGATTGGTGACCTCAATATCGAGGTTATTGACCAACTGCGTATTGGAGAACGGCGAGCCTCGTTCGTCCGACCATGCGAGCACCGTCTTGAATCCTGAATTGCCTTGTGAAATATTGAATGTATACGTCTTTGAGTTTCCCGTCCCCGAGAGAACAGAACGGTCATCGACCCATATCCCTTGACCGGTTGTTGGAGCAAGAGTGTTGCGCAAATTGAGTCGCCCCCAGCCCTCATCGTCGTTCGGAATGTCACGCGTTCCAACATCTTCTGCGCCTAAGATGAGCAGTGCCTTCACCAACGCTCCTTGAGGCGATGGTCGTTGAGCGATTTCCTCAAGATATTCACGCACCATCACTGCTGCTCCAGCGGCATTTGGTGTAGCCATTGAGGTACCGGTGTACTCAAGATAATACGTATTGGACCAAGTTGCACCTGCGGTATCTCCAGCCTCTTGCGCACGGCAAGAACGAACATATCCACCAGGGGCGATGATGTCGGGTTTGATGCGTCCATCGTCAGTTGGACCGCGGGAAGAACCAGACATAATCGAGTCGGGAGCACCGGAGTATCGATTTTGATGATTGCCTACTGTGATTGTGTTCTTAGCAGTGGAAGGGGCGCCTACAGTACCGGAATCCGGACCATCGTTACCTGCTGCAAAAAGAATGGTGAGGCCATTTCGACCGTTGTAATACCGGTCGTAGTAGTTTGAACGATCGTCAACATCTTCACTCTCAGATGTGTATTTACCTTGGTCGCTTTCAAGTGACGAACCCCAAGAATTCGTGTGCGTATAAGCACCCGCGGAGTATGCAGAATTGAGGAGGTAATTGAGCGATGGAGATTGAAAGTTTCCGGTGTTGTCGTTTTCCATGGCCTGGAAATACAATTCTGCAGATGTTGCAACGCCTGAATATCCACCTTGTGCCCCATCCCCAAGAACGGTACAAGCAACGTGAGTCCCGTGACCGGAATGTTTGTCGGCGGTGGAACCATCGCCGATAACGTCGTTACTGGAAAGAATCCGAGTACCAAAGTCTCCGTGGTCTTCGTCAAGTCCGGAATCTGCCACGGCAACAATTTGTCCCGAGCCATCCAAACCTGTCGTGAAGTAACTGGTCATTTGAGAGGTTTTCATGTGCGTGCGGGCTTGATTGTTGTCGCCGGAGAAAAGTGGTTCGAACCGTAGAGTTCTCAGTGAAGGTTGTGCAGCAATTTCAACAAGATTCTCTGAGGAAAGAATGCCTTGAAATCGCCCTTCATCCCATTGATGGAAGGGTGAAAATACGAGCGGAATGAATGCCTCAACCTCTTGAGCCAATGTGTTTCCTTCGACATCAGTAAATGCTATGCCTGAAAGAGGGCCGGAATCATCGCGCCATCCCTCTATCCGCATCGAAGAGCCAACAAGTGACTGCTCACCATCTTCAAGCAAGAGAATATCCAGTACATCTCCTTCTACAAGTAAGGCCATCGGAACTTGATGTTGTGCAACGATGCCCTCCGTCTGGCCCAGCATTGAAAGTGCATTTGGGGTACCTTGGACCAGAAGTCCAGATGGAGCAATAAATTCACGAATTGCCAATCCCTGAACTGCATGAATATCATTACGTACATCGAGTAACAAAACTTCATTTGAAACGATGACGAGGCTCAAGTCCAATCGTGGCACAAGCCAATCGCTTGGGACTGGACGCTGAAGTTCGAGCCCATGTGCATCGAAAGTACCGATTCGACTCACAGCAAGTTCTGAGCGTGATTCGAGTTGAGGGGTGTACTCGTCGTGTCCAATTGCATCGGAGTAGACGCCTTCAACCAAGTCAAATTGAACCCATTCAATGCCCCCGTCAGATTGCATGGTAGAGGCAGGGGATGTATTTGGATGAATCAGAGGCGATGCACTCTGCAAAACAAACAGAGTGACGAGAGCAATCGCCCACCTCATTGAATGATTCATCTTCACGGCGATCCCTCTCTACTTGCTGTCAGTTCGTTGATTCCAGTGTCATGAAATCGGCCACGTTGTCCTGTCAGCCTTATCGATAAATTGTTCAACAGTCCAAACACCAACGGAATGGCTCCATGTTTCAGAAACAATCTCTCCGTTGTAATTGGTGTATTGCAGATCCACCTTGATGACGTACTCATCCCAAACTGTATGGCCAACAACCATCATTTCCAATTTATCGCCAGCCAAAGAAGAGTGACTTTCTATTTTGTCAACTTCAATGGACATGAAATCAAGTATTTCACCGTCGGAAGATTGGAATTCGATTTGTACTGAAACATCGGTAATATCACGGCTTCCGACGTTGTGAACTTCCGACATCATGAGATGTCCGCCGCGCTGGAGGTATTGGGTCTCAACGTTGACGGCATCACGTGGAAGAGCCCAGTACCATCCGCTGACAAGAACTCCGAACAACAACAGAACCACGATACCTGCAAGAGCAACCCGACTCGGACTCACTTCTCGGCGAATCGTTCGAAGAGCTTTCGAGACACGTTGCATGTCTTCATAGGTCTCGATTCCATCTTCGTCAAGAGTATAACCGAGGGATTCTATCTTTTGCAACCGTGCAACATCCAGTAAGCCAAGGGATTCAATATCGTCTTCATGAACGACCATGTCCCCATGTTCGTTGTATGAAATCGAAGAGTCGTCTGCCATAGAATCACCAAATGAGCGCCAGGCCACTGGCGATAACGGTCGTAATCGGTTCAACGAGCAAAATATGACGGGTTTCTACAGTATCGTCAGTAAGCGTTCCGACCAAGGAAAGATCGGTGACCATACCGTTGACACCAATCGATGAGGCGGTTGGTAAGATGCCCGTGAATTGGGCATCGAGAAGAACACCACGGCCGTTGAATGAATATCCTTCAAGCAGACCAGTCGTATGGTACGGTTCAATGGTTGCCTCAGCGCTGGCAACAATGCGCCCGTTGGTAATGTCATCAATGACAATCAAAGGATATTGGAACGGTCCAGTGTAAATGTGAATGGTTGCAGATTGGAGGTTTTGGCCAATGATTTCAACACGATCCACCGTGACACCCGGTGACGATGGGACATCGGTTTGTTTGAGATAAAGGCGGCTTACACCATCACCTGAGGAAGCGACACGAACGCCCCAGTCATCGGTCGTCTCAAGAACGAACGTTGAGGGAAGGTCTTCGGCGAGCATCAAAACGTCGCCTTTGGTGTCAACAGAGCGGCCGGTTGCTTCCAGATACAAATCCATGTCATCGGTGTTGGACCTGTAATCGAGTTCCATCATCCCTTGGAACGAGACCTCTGAACGGATGTCGAACTCGGTATTCGGTTGTGCAGAAAGATGCATCTCGCCCGGCAGATCACGCATGAATGCCGTAGCAGGCCACCAGAATCCATCGACGAACCGCATCTGTTGAATCATCAACGATTCTGCAGAGTGGCCATCGATTTGATACTGTGACGGTACCATGAGGTCAATGAGGAAAATATCACCAATCGTGGTTGAAAAATCGGTTTCCTGGGGGACACCCACAATTAACGCTTCAACGCGGCTAAGTTCTCGACGGTCGATGAATGTGGCATGGGCAGAATCGAGACGGGTGCCAAGATCATAATGCATGTCGATGGATACGCGGGGCACGGTGAGATTGTCCTGCGTCGAAAACACAGCATTCGCTTCTACATTGTTTGCTTGTGTTGTGTCCAATCCAGAGATGATAAATTCAAGATCACGGCCTTCAAGTCCGTTCACGATTATACTCAACTGTTGCCGTTTTGGAGTCCATTGTTCAAGATAAACATCGAGTTCGTAAACGGGGAGATCGCCGATCATCCTGAAATCATATTCCAAAAGTATTTGTCCAGTCGGAAGACTCGGCAACCAAGAGCGCATGTGCCATGAGCGGCGCAACTCAAAGGTAATTCCCTGCTCCTCCCACAGGCTCAAGTTCACTCCTTCAATTTCGGAATCAAGCACAATACCATCTTCCAATGCAAGCAAAAGTGGGATAAATCCGGAGATATTGGTATTGTCAAACACTTCCAAAACCTGTTCATATTCCGCTGGAGTGATTTTGTAATCACGAAGTGCCTCGTCAACAACTTCACGGCTCGACAATGTGTAGGTTGGCATTCGTGAGAGGTTGAACGAAACTACCGTTGCTTCGAAAACTTCCATTCCAAGTCCGTGGGACCATTCGGGTTCATCGATCACATTGGAACCTTTTTCGATGTCTACCGTGACATTGAACAATTCGCCTGTTATCAGGTCAAGACCAAGTGACATGTCTTCACTTCCGGTCTCAAGGCCGCCCAAGTCTACAACCGTTGAATAAACGAAATCGTTGACAAGAGACCCGAAATTAACCAAGTCGCCCAAGAAGAACGATAGCGCTTGAACGCCGTCTCCTTCGTCAAAAGTTGGTAATTCAAGTCCGCCCGAATCGACTCCACTCGGGTAGGCGATGGTGATGTTTGCTGGAAGCGGGTCAATCGCCACACGACCGTTCATTCCCTTGAAGGAATCATCGTAGATTGTGTCGTCTTCCATCAAGACGTTCATTGGAGCAGAATTGGCTCGAATCAATTCGATACGCGAGTTCCCTTCGGGTCCTTTCGACCCAGGGTCCAAGGGTGAGAGGCGACGCAGGCTTGTAACATCTGAAATTGCAGTACTAAGGCTTGCTTCACCGGAGGTCTCGTTCACCCAAAAACGGAAGTGGTCGCCATCCATTGTCAGCGGTTGAGTCGAATTGGTAAGTTGTACTTCTATCGATTCCATTGGCGTTGCAGCGACATAACCGACAGTATCTCCGAGAATAAGTTGGAACGATGAGGGGAGGCCATTCAAGCGAATTGCGTTTCGTTGATTTTCTCCATTTCCGCCATAGGTAATGGTTCCGATTGGAGCTGAGGCTGTGTAGGTGAGTGCTTCCGCAGTTTGGGTGACGTTGAAAGTACTGGGACGGTTTGAAAGCGTAGCAGATTGCTGGTTGGCAGTAGCCAAATCTCCGTCATCGTGTAACAGGTGACCAATCAAGAGCGGGCCGCCGTTAATTCCTCGAAGTTCCATTTGTCGAACATCGTTAATCGGGTCGTAATCATGGCTGACGCTGGAGATGCCACCAATTCGGGCACTCATCGCAACAGGGACAAGCGGTTCTTGAACTCCAAGACGGCCGTTTACCGTTTCGATATTGGTGTCCTCTGACAAAAGAATGTGGTCAATATCAGGCAACCATGGTTGGTCACTGCTCGAGATGGCAATCGAGACTGAACCAATTTCCATTGGACTTCTCGTCGACGCTGGTAGACTCAATCGGACTTGATTGTAGCAGTTCATTCGAACCGCTCCACCAGAAGAACCAGCCGTTCCGACAATGGATTCCGGAAGACCGTTGACAACATCTCCCACATCAAGAATAACTTCAATGACGGTCAGTAAGGCGTTGTCAAAAATCTGGGCAACCGTGTTGAGGTTGGGATTGTCGTAGGATACTCGGCTCAAGCCACTCTCGGGAATTTGGAAACTGCCCTCAACAATGATGACTTTGGGGACATTTTCTATGCGCAGTTGAATAGAAGATGAATCCACATCATAGCCCCCGCGTTTGAAGGTCGATTTATAGTCCAAAAGATCGATTGATTCAGTCGCTACAATGGCAACAAGCGTATTTGGGGGTGCAGCAGGATTCACCGGCAAAGTTGGATCGTTAACGTTGTTGGTGCTGTCTCCAGAGAAGTTCTTGATTGCAATCATCATTGAAAGACGGCTCGGAATTTCTCCGGGTAAATCTGCGCTTCCCGGCTCCTCGCCAATCATGGTGAAAATCGCATTGATTTCATCAGGATGAAGTGTTCCCGAAGGGAGGCCTCGTATCCATGTTCGTGAATCCGTTGTGTTTCCGAAAGGCGAGTCACCCTCTGTCGTGTTCGAACGGTCTTCGAAATAGTGGAAGTACATGTCTGAGCCGTAATCAGAGAAAATTTCTACGGTATCGAATGTGTTCGCACCGAGGTTATCGTTACGGAGAGTGATGTCAACTTCGTTTGGGATTCGAGTATCGCCTTCTTCAGGGTGAAAACCGACATCGATGTAGGCGGTTTCCAAAATCGGAGCAGTCGTTCCTCCACCGTACCCATCAAATCGAATGAAACCAACACCGAGGCCAAATCCGCATTTATGCAGATGGCTCTCTGTTTTATGGTCAATGAGGGGGTCATAGTAACCGGTCCCATCATCGCAATCGGATTGACGGTCCGAACTATCGAAATCTGGGTTTGAGACTCGTATGGCGTAAGGGGCGGAGATGGAGGTCAGACTTAGTGACGATGCATTGATGCCGCCGTTGAAGAGTGAAGTGATGAATCCAGCTGTATTGGTGATGACCGCATTCACATTGAACGCCATTTTCTGTAGACCTACGCCAAGTGTAAATTCGTGAGGAGGCTGGGTAAATCGTGTATCGATGACGATGGCATAGGATTCCGAATCATCAAGCGTAAGATCGAAAGCCAGACCCTTCATCAAACTGACTTCAAGCTGAGACATGTTGTTCCATAAGAAATCGTTTTGGTTAAGCGCAGTTACTTTCCATTGGAAGGTCGGACGCACCCAGAGTTCCTCTACACACGGTACGGTCACCGGAGGTATACCCGGGCCAGGGCTCGGTGTCAATTCACAATCGCCAAGTTCAATTCCAAAACCGTCGCCCTGCGTTATAATGCCTTCAATGGTTAATCCGACCGATAAATCATCGACTGAATCGCCGTCAATATCGATGTAATTGTTGAACAAAACAAGATCTGTTCCAACCAAAAGTTCGCCAGTAAATGTGCCTTCAACCCACGCTTCATGGGATGGCCCGTTGTCTCTTGAAGTGAAATTAACATACACTGCATAGGTATTGATTCCGATGCCAAGAATGTTGTCAAGTCCAAGCGATTGCACCGAAAACAACGTCTCGAACAAGTTGTAGGGCCAACCGTCTGGTTGAGTGGATGCGTCCATTAGGAATTCGTACGGTCGAGGATGGTCCGCTTCAAACGGTGAAGCGTCTCGAAGTTCCAAACTGTCAAGGTAAGAACTCGCCTGAGAAAGTGGGTCGGTGGCATCAACTGGGCGTTGTGCAAGGTCAACAGCATTTAGTGCATCTGCTGCTCCTTCGGCTGCAGCAATGGCTTCCCCGTTAGCGGTTCTCTTCGACAGCGTATCGTCCAATTCATCCAGCACGCCAAAGTCATTTCTAGAAACCGATAAGTCAGCACCTGCGGGTTGGGCCATCGAGATGAACATCAAGATCACCATGGCTACAGCCATTCGACGGGGGTCTGATGCCTGAGGCAGACCAACTCGAATCAAACGCGGTTGGCCCTCTACCATGTTGCAAGCAGGAATCCCCACTATGAGAACCCATCCCTTTCATGGGAGGAGATTCAAGTGTTCTCAAGTCCGCCCTACGGGCGGTTCACAATTCGACGGTAGAATCCTTCGAGCATGAAGGACAAGCAACTACCACTTTGTTGACACCGGTTGGCATCTGAATTGCAAAGACTGCAGAACACTCGCTGCATGTGACTCGAGTCTGCACAGGTTGCGGTGCTTGTTCAGGCACTGGAATCGGTTGTGGTGGCGTGGCATTTGCCGGTTTCAAGACGCCGTCAGGCAACGAAATGCCGCCGCTCTGAACAACGGTTTGAATCGGTGCAGAGGGAGTAAGTTCGTTGAGTGTTTGAGAGGGAGGGGCCTGTAGAACTGGCTGTGTTGATGGTGCCGGCGAATCGTCGTTAAACAAGGCCATGGCGTCTGCAGCTGCTGCTTGACTACCGGCTGAAACGGTTCGGGAAGCGAACGTCGGAGGGGCGAACGCTCCTTGCGCAGTTGGTGCAACTGACGGTTCAGTTCCGTAAATTGCAGCCATTTCAGCAGCCTTGGCGTCCTCGACTTTCGAAGATGTTGACTGTACTGAGGCGTTGGCTTCTAATCCTGCAAGTGCCGTCGCGGATGAAAACAAAGGAAGTTTTCGAGTGCTCGACACGTCTGCCATGTGAGCTTGTGCCTCAGCGGAACTCAATCCTCGGTCGAGAAGAAGTTGCATTGCAATTCCTTTTTGCCAGCGGCGATGGCCAATCAACGCCACACCCATGGTGATTGCCCCAATGAACAATACCACCATCAAAATCCCAGCAATATCACCTTTTTCATCAGCGCTCTCAACGGTAATCGTGAAGGCATGGCTATCAGAATTATTCGACTGATCGAAGACGGTGAGAACAACATCATAACTTCCCGCCTTTGCAAAGACAAGATCTGCTGTCGAACCACTCAAATCTGCATCATCTCGAGCATTTCCGTTACCGTCTGAGTCAACGTTTGGGTTTGTATCCCAATGGTAACGCAGTACTGCACTCGAGTCGTAAGAATCCTGGGCTGAAGCACTGCACTTGATCGTACCGTCAACCAAACCCGATGAAGGAAGAAGATCGAGAGAAGCCTGGTCAAGAACGGGTAGACTGGTGTCGGTCACGGTGAGCAGTGTCGAAATTGAGTTGCTGTTACCAGATGGGTCAGTGACGGTGAGTGTTACTGTATGCAAGCCAATATCGTTCCATGAGAGCGTAATGGAATTGTTTTGCCCGTACGGAGTTCCATCGAGGTTCCATGAGCAAGTGCTAACTTGGTCATCATCAGTGCTACCATCGCAGTTGAGAACAATGGATTGGGCGGTTACCAGTTTCCAGCCACCGCTTATGGGTTGTGCATTACCCCCGATTCGCGCCACGGGATCAACGACATCGGCAACGGTAATTGTCGAAGAGGTCGAAGCGACTTCGCCAGTCGGAGAAGTGACGGTGAGCGTCACTGTTCGGTCGCCAGGTGTTGACCAAATGGCAAGGGCTTGCCAACCGGAAGCATCAGCGTCGTTGAGTTTGTCACCGTCTCCGTTGGAATCCAGATCGGCATCAAAATCCCAAGAGGCTGATGCAACTTGATCGAGCCGATTTGGGGTCGCCATTGCGTCGAGTGAAACCGCTCTGCCAATGATGGTTGTTCCGTTCGAATCGTCATTGATGACGGGACTGAGGAGTGGGGCAAATTCAATGCGTACGGTCATTCGAACTGGCAAAGTTCCGTCACCTCCACCAACCGGTGTATCTGTGTTGTCAGCGATGAGGTAAAGCGCCTCTCCGTCCAATTCGTTTGGAACAACCCAAGAAAAAGAGTCGGACCCGTCGACTGAGCGTAATCCTGCACCGGTGATGAACAAAGAACCAACACCACCAGAGGTGTACAAATCATTCATCCCTTGAGTCTGGAGATAGACATCGCCGTTACCTTCCAATGACCAAGCAGATACAACAACTGTTGTCCCAGCATCAAGTCGGAAGTCATCACCTGAAAGCAATGTTTTGGAGGAATCGCTTTGCATACCGATGACGTCATGGAAGGGTGTCCAATACGATTCTGTAATTTTGGAGATGGTCAGACTGGCACGGCTGTCAGCGCCACCCTGATCGCCCATGCCTTGGTCTCCAGAATGAGCAGTGTTGTCGAAAACAATGTACCATGACTTTGACGTGATGGAGGGTGGGACTTTCCAATGAAACTCAAAACTACCGAGGGCCGATTCAGTCGAAGGCACTTGTTCGTATGAAGAACGATACGATTGACCCAAATCATACGGTTGCACAGAGTTTTGGTCAAACACGAGAACATCAAGAGCGTCTTGACTGACTATGATGGAGAGGTCGTAAACATCACCAGGCGTTAATACGCCAAGGTTGATTTTGATACAGTTTCCGTCGCCAATAACTGTAGCGCTAGAGAATGCCTCGGGAGTATCGTTCAGACAATTTGGCTGCTCACGGCCTTCAATCGCTATCGCAGTGGCTGGAAGCAGCATTGTGCAGAGGAGAAGCGCGACAAAGACGGTTGAACGCATATACCGCTGTATGCCGTTATCCACTTCAATGATGTGGCCGTTTGCTCAAGAAGACCAGCCGTCGTTGCGCCATACCAAATGATGGATTTCTCCGTTCTCACGAATGACGACTCGGTCACCATCGGACGCTGAAGTTACGGCTAGTCCCGAGGCAGATGCCTCGTTCATTGCTTCATTGAGCGACACAGAAGCCTCTTTGAGACGCGCACTGAAATGAGTCAAGACAAGATGCCGGGCAGAGCATGCTACTGCAGTTCTAGCGGCACCAGTACTGGTGCTGTGGAGGAATTCATCAGCCCATTGTTGTGCATCGTCCAGAAACGTCGCTTCATGAACCAGGACATCGACATTGTCGAGTGATGTGAAACCCTCTGCCATCTCAGCGGTATCACCCGAAATCACGAGGCGGGTTGAGGGGCGACGCATGCCCCGGAAATCAAGTGCTTTCAATACCGTTCCATCGGCTAACTCGAGGTCTTCGCCTGAGGAAAGATGCGTCTTTTGAGCATCGGTAAGTTTCATTTCAGCTGCCTTCAAACGATTGAATTTCCCTGGACTGCTTTTGGATTCAACCATCCACCCACACGATGGAACCGTATGACGAGTAACAACCGGTTGAATTCTGGTTTTCTTCCAACCGTGTGGCTGAGGCATTTCCTTGACTTGCACAGGCTGTTGCCCTGGAATCAATTCGAGCCAACGGTCGCCCTTAACATCCCCAAGAATCCATTGAACAGGATAACCTAGATCTGCTGTCGTAGCACCTAGCGATTGCCAACTGCGCATCTGCCGAGCGAGCTCTGCGTTCGGAGCAGATTCCGGAATTTCGTTTGAGAGCAGGAGAGAATCGAAGACTTCCTTTGAAGTTGGGCCGAGAACAAGTAGAGGAGTCTCCCGTTTATCCAAAGCCATCGTATGCATCCAAGGCAGAAGTCCCCAGGTGTGGTCAAGATGGCCGTGCGTGAGGCAAACGGCGTTGATTCGAGATGCACGCAATGTTGTTCCCTTTTCGAAGTTCTTGAGGCGCTTTCGTTGTTCCGCATAACGCGTTTGAAAGCCTTCACCAGCATCTACGACGACGATCCCATCATCGCAATGAACTAAACTTCCACTGACCTGTCTTTTTCTCGTCGGTCGAGCAGATGAGGTGCCGAGAATGTGTACTTCCATACTCATGAAATCAACTCAGCTTTGGAGCGGTATAGGCGTTTGTGGAAACCAGCGCAGCAAGACGATTCTGTCAATGGCTCGAACCCATCTCCAAGGGACTGCAACGTGAACCGAACCTTCAACAAGTTCTTCTTCCGTATCACGGACAAACAAATGCGTACAGTTCAATCCGTTGGCATCGACCACGGCATCGTGGACAATACCCAATCGACGGCCATCTGGGAGATAGACCTCAAGGCCGGTAAGACGGGATACTGAACCTTCGCCCTCGACCATTGGTATCCCTCAGTAATTCCACGAGTCGAGGGGCAATAAAAGAAACCCACGGTTTTGATTTTTTCTGCACAATCACGCAGTTCCACCATGAGAACTCACCGGAGGAAACGAAACAGTGCTGAGAAGTTGACTTCTACACCCTCGTATTCCAGCATTTGCATTGCAAAACCTGTGTGTGCATGTGGGGAAATCGGAAGCAATGTTTGTTCAAGTGAACCTCATTTTGCGCCTTCAGAAGAATTGAAGAGTTTGGACCATGCTATGATTTCGTGAGAGAATACAACAATGAGATTTGGATTTAAACTTACGAAATCTTATTGATTTCTAAACCAGCAATTTTAGAGAAGCGAGAGACTTCAATATATTTCACCGAATCGTTCATTGTTAATTGAACTAAATGTGAAGGAGAGCGAACAGTAAACTTCTCCCGCGAACGTCCATTGTCGCCCATAGTCACCCTCTCAGAACCGACATAAGAACCTGCAGCAATAGGATGAATCTTATAGCTTGTAACATCTAATATTCCATCCAATATTTCGTATTCGAGGATTGAATGTATTCCAGCCACATAATATTGACAATTATAGAAATAGGAAGTATCCATTATTGGAATATTGGGCCTTTGAGTAAAAAATATCCAAAGCCAAAAAACCCCGATAAGTAGTGGAGTCAAAACGATTCCAAGTACTAAACAGCCTATGCTTGATGCTGGTGTCCAAATGATTTCATACGGCGTAAATTTGAAACCATTCGTTTCTTCACCCGATTCTATGTTCTTGATTAATTCAATGATTTCCGAATGTGAAATGTGGGACATTGCTGGTTGTAATTCCTCTTCAAGATCAGCGAATTCGTCCACATTAAACCCCTGCGAACTCACAGTATAACTCTTCACCCGGCGATGTCTTACATTCTTTGAGAGTTCATCGTAAGAGTAGCGTTGCTAAAAGCACGAGGAAGAAGGGTGAGAGCTGGAAGACCTACGATGAAGTGCAGAAGATTGAGCATGATGGCCGCTTCAACGGTACCTGAACCAAACGAATACATTCCGTAGGCAATCAAGAACAGTACGCCGCTGACCCTCCACCACTTATCTGGGTCGCTGGTCACCATCTTCAACGAGGTGTGGAAGACCACCGTAGCTGCACAGAAAGCAACGGTGGCCACGAAACTTGCAAGTGTGAATAACATCGGAGGGAACATGATTTCAGATGGCCTTTCCCAAGGCGCCCAAGGAGTATCCATGCCCACACCTAGAGTTAACACACCCGCCCCTCCTGTAGCCAACGCACCAATTAGGAGCAACGTCCGAATGGCGCCTTTGAGGGCCATCAGATGGGTGGCTATCATGATTCACATCCCAGCATCGTAGTACATATGCTCATGTTTTCGAATGTAAACAAAATCCACACAATCAAGTTTGATGAAAATGAGACTCTACCGAGAGACTGACACTGTTTGTTATGGTGAACTGAAACAAATGTTCAGTTATCCAAGCGTGCGATGTATGTCGCAAGGGTAGGCAGTGTACTGGGGGACTGAACACCCATTGTACTCTTCCAAAGTGTCTCGAGGGGTTTGTTAGAACCCTTGCGATTTCATGGAAACGATATGTCGGTTGTCTGTATTCCAACGATTCAATTTGTTGTTGAATCTACACACAGGAACCATATGACTATTCTTCTTCTCTTTCGATTTGATATGAATCAT
>Ga0233444_10001530_pt1 | contig 26245 bp, 27 predicted proteins | sample SI_124_October20_6_FD_182792 | JGI IMG/M metagenome (GOLD analysis project Ga0233444, IMG submission 182792) | Seawater microbial communities from Saanich Inlet, British Columbia, Canada - SI_124_October2016_10_MG | ecosystem: Environmental > Aquatic > Marine > Inlet | place: Canada: British... | reverse complement strand
CGTAAATGGCAAAAAAATGTCTAAATCTAGAGGGACATTTATTAATGCCCGCTGTTATTTAGATCACCTTAATCCAGAGTATTTGCGCTATTACTATGCCTCTAAGCTCACTGCTTCGGTTGAAGATATAGACTTAAATCTGGAAGACTTTATTCAAAAGGTAAATAGCGACTTAGTTGGTAAGGTTGTCAATATTGCCAGTCGTTGTGCCAAATTTATCACCAAGGGCAATGACGGAATATTATCTTCAAATATCGCAGATAACGCTCTTTGGCAGCAGGTAAGCGATGCAGGCAATAAGATTGCCGAGCACTATGAACAGCGTGAATACAGTAAGGCTATTAGAGAAATAATGGCACAGGCTGATGCTGCGAACGAATATATTGCCGCAAAAGAGCCTTGGAAACTAAATAAAGACCCAAGCCAGCAACAGCAGGTGCAAGATATCTGCTCTTTAGGAATTAATCTCTTCAGACTACTTTTAACGTATCTGAAACCAGTAATTCCTACTATGGCTGCCGATGGTGAAGCATTCCTTAATGACCAATTAACCTGGGAAAGTATTAAACAACCCTTAGTTGGACATCAAATTAACAACTTTAAACCACTGCTGCAGCGCGTGGAAAAGGAAAAGGTTGACGCTATGGTCGAAGCTAGCAAACAAGAAGTGGAACAGTCTACTAAAGCAATACTTGAAGGCCCCCTAGCCGATGAGCCAATTGCCGATGAAATTAACTTTGATGATTTTATGAAAGTTGACCTTCGGGTCGCACGTATCGTAAAGGCTGAAGCTGTTGAAGGTGCTGATAAGTTACTGGCTCTAACTTTGGATATTGGCGGTGAAACTCGCAATGTATTTTCTGGGATTAAATCTTCCTACCAGGCAACAGATCTAGAGGGACGCTTAACAGTAATGGTTGCTAATTTAGCACCGCGAAAAATGCGCTTTGGCGTTTCTGAAGGTATGGTTTTAGCCGCGGGTGATGATGATGGGATCTATCTGCTTTCACCTGATAGTGGTGCAAAACCTGGCCAAAGAATTACCTAATTTAGCAACAGTATTAAATGAAATAAGAGGCCTGTTAGTCTCTGCGGTAAATTTGTTATTCCCAAATGGACTAAAAACTACTTTTTTATATATTGAATAGAGGTAGTTGATTCCATGATAATACACACTTACTAAAGCAATTTGAGTAATAGATGCAAGAAGTCGCAGTAATCTTGGTTAGCTCAGTGCTGATCAATAACTATGTTCTAGTACAGTTCCTTGGGCTGTGCCCATTTATGGGTGTGTCAAAAAAGCTTGAATCAGCGATTGGCATGTCCGCGGCAACTACTTTTGTACTGACTCTAACCGCCATGGTCAGTTATGTGGTGGATAGAGCCGTGCTAATTCCTCTAGAACTAGAATACTTGCGTACGATAAGCTTTATTATGGTAATTGCCGCTGTTGTGCAGTTTACTAAGATGTTTATCGAAAAAACCAGTCCACTGTTGTACCGTGTACTGGGTGTGTTTTTACCCCTAATTACCACTAACTGTGCTGTTCTCGGTGTTGCCTTGCAAAATGCTGCTAAGCCACTTAGTTTTGCCCATGCCTCACTCTACGGCTTTGGTGCAGGCGCTGGGTTTTCTCTGGTACTTATCCTATTTTCTGCAATGCGGGAAAGGCTAGCGGCAGCAGATATTCCTCAACCTTTTGAGGGCGCTGCTATCGCTATGATTACAGCCGGCTTGATGTCATTGGCGTTTATGGGATTCGGCGGGCTGGTCTAGATGCTCGATTTTATTATTCAGCAACCTATTATTGCCGCTCTTGTGGCTCTGGCGGGTCTCGGAATTATTTTCGGGGCCTTACTCGGCTTTGCCGCTGAAAAATTTAAAATCGAAGGTGATCCGGTCATTGAGCAAATCGATGAGCTTTTACCTCAGACTCAATGTGGCCAATGTGGCTTTCCGGGTTGCCGACCCTATGCAGAATCAATTGCTAACGGTGATGAAATCAATAAGTGCCCGCCGGGTGGTCAGTCAACCATTAATGCCATTGCCAATCTTCTAGATGTGCCGGCACCCGAATTAGATCAGGAGCATGGTCAGGAAGCTGAAGTAAAATCTGTTGCGTATATTCGTGAGGCGGAATGTATTGGCTGTACTAAATGTATTCAAGCCTGCCCAGTCGATGCTATTTTAGGTGCAGCAAAATTAATGCATACGGTGATTGTCGATGAGTGTACCGGTTGTGATCTTTGCGTAGAACCCTGCCCGGTAGACTGCATTGATATGCTTCCAGTAGAGGCTGGCATTAAAGAATGGCAGTGGCCAGCACCGCCACTACCTAATGGTTTAATTGCTTCTGATAAAACACACAATGATTCAAATCATGAGGATGCGGCATGAGGCAGACCTGGGTTACTCCGGGCGGTGTTCACCCTCCGGAAAATAAACTCCAATCGCTGACTCAGCCTATCGGCAGTTTGCCAATACCTGAGAAATTAGTGGTTCCCTTGGGCCAACATATTGGCGCGCCGGCTATCGCCTGTGTAAAACAAGGCGACAGCGTTCTTAAGGGGCAAAAAATTGCCGATCCCGCGGGCACTGTTTCTGCTGCTATACATGCGCCTACATCGGGTACAGTTACTGCTATAGAATCGCGACCTATTGCCCACTCCTCGGGGATGGAAGCACTGTGTATCGAAATCACTAGCGATGGCAAAGATCAATGGATCGAAAAATCAGGTATCAGTGATTTTGAACATACTAGCGCTTCAGCCCTACTATCTATTATTACCGAAGCTGGTATTGCTGGCATGGGTGGCGCTGGCTTTCCGACCTCGGTCAAATTAAACCCGGGATTTCAGCGCCCAGTTGATACGCTAATCATCAATGCTACCGAATGTGAGCCCTATATAACCGCTGATGATTCTCTGATCAGAGAGCGCGCCGAAGAAATTGTCGAAGGTATTCGCATTCTTAGCCATATCCTAGGTAATCCGCATAATATTCTGATTGGAATTGAAGATAACAAACCGGAAGCCATAGCCGCACTGGAACCACATACCAAAGACACTGGTATTAATGTGGTGTCCTTCCCGACTAAATATCCTTCTGGCGGGGAAAAACAACTGATTTATATTCTTACCGGTAAAGAATTACCCAGCGGCAATATTCCTGCCGACATCGGTATGGTTTGTGTCAACATTGGAACTACTCACGCTATTAAACGGGCCGTAGTTGATGGTGAACCTTTGATCTCAAGGGTGACTACAATGACTGGCGAAGCCTGTGAGATCAATCGCAACTATGATGTTTTAATTGGTACGCCAGTGGCGCATATGCTGGAACATAATAAATTTGATGCGCAACGTTGTAGTCGAGTGATTATGGGTGGCCCTATGATGGGCTTTAGCTTGACCTCTCAACAGATCCCTGTTGTTAAGACTACCAACTGCATTCTGGCACCGAGCGTCGAGGAAATACCGCATAATGAACCTGCTCAGCCCTGTATCCGTTGCGGAATGTGCGCTGAGGCATGCCCTGTTTCTCTATTGCCACAACAGCTATTGTGGTACTCGCAAGCCAAGGATCATGACCGCTTGGAATCTCACAATCTATTTGATTGTATTGAATGTGGTGCATGCTCCTACGTTTGCCCAAGCAATATCCCCTTGGTTCAGCATTACCGAAGCAGTAAAAGTGATATAAAAAAGGCGCAGGAAGAAAAAATTAAATCTGATCAAGCGCGTGAACGCTTTGAATTCCGCCAACAACGCATTGAGCTAGCTGAAAAAGAACGTGAGGCTAAACGCGCCGCACGCCGAGAAGCCGCTAAACAAGCTAAGGCTGCAACTGGCACTGACTCTATGGCAGACATCGTTGCGGCAGCTCAAGCGCGTACTGCTGCAAAGAAAGCCAGCCCGGAACAAGAATTAGCAAAACTTGAACGCGCGGTTTCAAGTGCTGAAATGCGTGTTCAAAAGGCGCAGGACAAATTAGATACTGCCACTTCAGACGCAGAAACCGAAGATAAAATAAATATACTAAGTGCCGCGCTTTCTGGGGCACAGCAGAAACTTGAAAAGGCGAGAACTCGTCTTGCGGAGCATTCTAAATAATGGCGTTCAAACAGGTGTCCTCACCCCATGCTCATGGTGCTCAGAATACTGCCAAGGTCATGCAGTTGGTGGTATGGGCTACGATTCCAGGGTTATTTGCGTTAACTTGGCATTTTGGCTGGGGCTCGCTGATTAATGTGATACTTGCCTGTATCACTGCGATTGCTAGCGAGGCGCTTATTCTAAAAATGCGCAATCGGCCCCTGGGCTTTTACCTTGGTGATTACAGCGCCGTGGTGACTGCTGTTCTACTGGGGCTAGCATTACCGCCACTCTGCCCTTGGTGGGTCGTGGTTGTGGGTACGCTATTTTCTGTAGTGCTGGCCAAACAACTATTTGGTGGCCTAGGCTATAATCCGTTTAACCCAGCAATGGTGGGTTATGTGGTGCTACTTATTTCGTTCCCGATTGAAATGACAACCTGGGTTGCACCACTTGCACTTCTTCCAGAGGGCGTTGCTCACCCAGGCTTTTTCGAGTCTCTCAAGCTTGTATTCTTCAGCGGCACTCCAATGGATGGTGTTACCGGCGCCACCCCCTTAGATAGCTTTAAACATGCAGCAGGACTAACGGTTGCGCAAATTTATCAAGGTGACTCTCTGTTCAGTCAGGCACTCTTTGCCGGCGTAGGTTGGGAGTGGGTCAACCTTGGCTTTCTGGCTGGCGGTATTGTACTTCTTGCAAGTCGTGTATTTACATGGCACGGGCCAGTGGCAATGCTGTTAGCGCTTGCTTTAATGTCATTAATTTTTTGGGATTCCGGCAGCTCGCAAAGCCCTGGGTCGCCGTTAATGCATCTGTTTAGCGGCGCCTCTATGATGGGTGCATTCTTTATTCTTACCGACCCCGTTTCGTCTGCAGTTAGTAACCGTGGACGGCTGATTTATGGTGCCTTGATCGGTATCTTAATCTATATAATTCGAGCCTGGGGAAACTACCCAGATGCTGTAGCTTTCGCTGTCTTATTAGCAAACTTTACTGCACCCTTTATCGACAACTATACATTGCCACGTACCTATGGACACACTGATCGGCGCAAGGCAACAGAGAGGATAGACGACTAATGATTTTTAAATCAATGGGTAAAAATAGTCTGTTATTAGCTTTGTTTGCACTTATTACGGCGCTTATTCTAGCATCTACAGATCGTCTAACAGAGGACCGTATCGCTGAATCAGAACGCTTAGCGGCACAAAAAGCGTTATTTGAAATAATTCCACTTGAGCGACACAACAATGATTTATTGTTAGATGTTCAACCCATCCCTAAGCAGTACTGGAAAACACTGGGCCTTGAATCTGGCGGTGATATTCATATAGCACGCCTTAATGGCCAACCGGTTGCAGCCATTATTCCTTCGATCACACCAGAGGGTTATAGCGGTGATATCGCTATGATCGTGGGGGTTAATTTTGATGGCAGTGTTGCCGGGGTACGCGTGGTTGAACACAAGGAAACTCCCGGTTTAGGTGATAAGGTCGATTTACGAAAAAGCGATTGGATTCTTAGCTTTAATGGTAAATCATTAACCAATCCACAAGCCAAGGCTTGGGATGTTAAAAAAGAAAAAGGCGCGTTTGATCAATTTACTGGTGCAACTATTACACCTAGAGCGGTTATCCATCAAATTGCTAGAACTTTAGAGTACTTTAACCAAGATAAAGAACGCTTACTCAATGAACTTAATAGCGCGTACAATCCATTAAGTTCTACCAATCAATCTATCAGTGAGCAGCCAGCACTATGAGTAATACCAGCATCTCAGAGGTTACTAAAAACGGATTATGGACCAATAATCCCGCCCTGGTTCAACTACTTGGTCTGTGTCCTCTTCTGGCTGTTACCGGCACTGTGGTCAATGCCCTTGGGCTTGGATTGGCCACTATGATGGTACTTATTGGCTCAAATATTATTGTTTCGCTTATTCGCCATCATGTTAGCGACGCTGTCAGGTTGCCCGTTTTTGTAATTATTATTGCTACTTTTGTGACCTGTGCTGAATTGGTAATGAAAGCCTTTACCTATGAGCTTTATCAGATTCTGGGAATATTTATCCCATTGATTGTTACTAACTGTGCCATTTTAGGCCGGGCCGAAGCATTTGCCAGCAAACAGTCTGTTGGTATGGCTGCGTTAGACGGATTTATGATGGGGTTAGGTTTTCTTTTGGTTCTGGTATGTCTTGGTGCGTTAAGAGAGCTACTGGGCCAAGGAACACTTCTAGCCGATATGCAATTACTTTTTGGTGCCAGTGCAGCAAGTTGGACTCTGCGTCCTTTTGGTGAAGGCTATAGCTTCTTAATAGCTATACTTCCGCCCGGGGCGTTTTTGGTAATGGGGTTCTTAATGGCTATTAAGAATGCAATTGACTGGCAAATCAAGCTCAGAGCTGATGCAGATAAACCTGCACCAGTCAAAGGTGCGAAAAGAATTAGAACTACTGGAAATATTTCCTAGGCGATTTGGCCTTTAAAAAAGTAAGGGGTTAGATGTTAAATCTAACCCCCTTTTTTTAACTAAAGTTTGCGGCCGGCCTCGGCTGCAATTCTTAAACGAAGGGCATTTAGCTTAATAAAGCCCTCAGCATCCGCCTGATCATAGGCGCCACCATCGTCATCAAAGGTCGCTATATTGGCATCGAATAAGCTGTCATCAGACTTGCGGCCAACAACAGAGACATTGCCCTTGTAGAGTTTGACTCTAACCTCACCATTAACCACTTGCTGACTTTGATCGATAGCGCTTTGAAGCATTAGACGCTCGGGGGCCCACCAATAGCCGTTATAAATTAGCTTGGCATACTTGGGCATCAACTCATCTTTAAGGTGCGCTACTTCGCGATCCAGTGTAATAGATTCAATAGCCCGATGGGCTTTCATCATCACAGTTCCTGCAGGTGTTTCATAGCAACCGCGTGACTTCATACCAACATAGCGGTTTTCGACAATATCTAAGCGTCCGACACCATTGTCGCCGGCCACCTTGTTTAAATATTCAATCACTGTAGCCGGTGACATAGACTCACCATTAATCGCCACAATATCACCCTGTTGATAGCTAATATTTAAATATGTAGGCTTATCAGGTGCATCTTCTGGCGCTACAGTCCACCGCCACATATCATCTTCAGCTTCTGACCATGGATCTTCTAAATTTCCGCCTTCATAAGAAATATGCAGTAAGTTGGCATCCATAGAGAAAGGAGATTTTTTACCACGCTTCATTTCTACTGGGATACTGTGCTGCTCACAATAGGCCATCAATTTGTCGCGAGAATTTAGATCCCACTCACGCCAGGGTGCGATTACCTGAATACCCGGTTTAAGGGCATAGGCACCAAGCTCAAAACGAACCTGATCATTACCCTTACCCGTTGCGCCATGAGAAATAGCATCGGCATTGGTTTCATTGGCAATTTCAATTAATCGTTTTGCAATCAAGGGGCGCGCTATTGATGTACCAAGAAGGTATTCACCCTCATAGATGGTATTGGCGCGAAACATCGGGAACACATAATCTCGTGCATACTCTTCACGCAGATCATCAATATAAATTTCTTTAACACCAAGTGCCTTAGCCTTGGCGCGAGCGGGCTCAACTTCTTCACCCTGACCAATATCAGCGGTAAAGGTAACTACCTCACACTGATATTCTTCTTGTAACCATTTAACGATAACTGAGGTATCTAAACCGCCTGAATAGGCGAGCACAACTTTATTCACCGATGACACTTTACTAAACCCTATTGATTAAGAATGAGGCGAATTTTACCCTAAATTACATCTTCTGTGTGGTTTATAGTTACGATTAGCTGGTTTGTTGTTATTGATTGCTTTCAAATAGGTGTTTGGCCTGTTCTGAAGCGGTGGTTTAGGGTAGCATTAGTGGATTAACTTAGGACCCTAAATCTATGAATAAATTAACGCTTATTCAGCCCGATGACTGGCATCTTCATCTTCGCGATGATTCAGCCTTGGCGACCACTGTGCCGTCGGCAACAAGAGGCTTTGGCCGCGGTATAGTTATGCCGAACTTAAAGCCGCCAGTAACGAATGTTGCTCGCGCACAAGCCTATCGCGATCGGATCATGGCCAATCGTCCTGAGGGATCAAATTGGGAGCCCTTAATGGTTCTCTACTTAACCGACAATACCTCACCTGATGAAATTCGAGCTGCTGCGGAAAGTGGCATTGTGCATGGCTGTAAATACTACCCCGCCGGAGCAACAACAAATTCTGATTCAGGGGTTACCAATATTGATAATATTGATGCTGTGTTAGAGGTCATGCAAGAAGTTGGCATGGTGTTGCAAATTCACGGTGAAGTCACCGATGCCAATATTGATATTTTTGATCGAGAAGCGGTATTTATCGAGCGACATCTGATTAATTTGGTTGAAAAATTCCCACGATTAAAAGTGATATTTGAACATATCACCACCAAAGAAGCGGCTGATTTTGTGGCCTCTGCCAGCGACAATGTTGCAGCGACAATTACCCCTCAGCATTTACTTTATAACCGCAATCATATGCTCGCTGGTGGTATTCGCCCACACCTATACTGCCTACCGATTTTGAAACGCGACATTCATCAACATGCCCTTGTAGAGGCAGCGGTCAGTGGTAATAAGAAATTCTTTTTGGGAACTGATTCTGCACCCCATACCAAAGACAGTAAAGAGAGCTGCTGTGGTTGTGCAGGATGCTTTAGTCACCCTGCGGCTGTTGAGCTATACGCAGAAGTATTTGAAGAAGCTAATGCCATGGATAAGCTGGAAGCTTTTGCCAGCATAAACGGCGCTGATTTTTATGGCCTACCCTACAATCAAACAACCATAACCCTTGAGCGTCATTCTTGGGAAGTGCCAAGCTCTATTCCCTTTGGCGAATCTGAAATTATTCCTTTGGCGGCGGGCAATAAACTCAACTGGAGACTTAAACCCTAATGGATATGCCAGAGGAACTTTTACAGCCTTCGTTAATCTCGCAACGATTTCGCGGCTTTTTGCCGGTTGTTATTGATGTTGAAACCGGAGGATTTAACTCAGGTACTGATGCTCTATTAGAGATTGCCGCTGTAATCTTAGAAATGGATAGCCAGGGTTACCTGCAAATTAAAGAAAGTTTTAGTAAAAATATTGAGCCTTTCCCCGGCGCTATCGTGGAACAGTCTGCACTCGAATTTACCGGCATTGATATCTATGATCCAGAACGCAATGCGGAAGATGAAGGTGAAGCACTACGTGAAATTTTCCAGCCCATTCGCCGTGAAATTACCGAGACTGGATGCACCAGAGCGGTAATGGTGGCACACAACGCGCATTTCGATTTAGGCTTTGTCAATGCCGCTGTCGAAAGAGCTCAAATTAAGCGCAATCCATTTCATCCGTTCTCATGCTTTGATACCTCGAGCCTTTCAGGACTGGCTTTTGGGCAAACTGTATTAGCCAAAGCTTGTCAGGCGGCCAAAATTGATTTTAATAATCAGGATGCTCATCACGCGCTATATGACACCACTAAAACGGCAGAGCTGTTTTGCACTATTGTTAATCGCTGGAAAGATTTGGGCGGCTGGCCAAGCGACTAGCTACTTACCCTGAAGCTCCAACGCAGCCTGATACATGGCCTTTTTGTCGACACCGCAGATTTTTGCTGTCAACGATGCAGCTTTTGAGGCCGGCAATTCCTTCAACAGCAGCCTAAGAACCTTGTCCGAGTCGACACTAGTGTTAGCAGATTTTTCATCCTCACCCGCAATAACCAAAACTATCTCACCACGCTGCTGATTAGTATCCAAAGAAATTTGTTGCTGTAACTCATCAAGACTACCCTGTAAAAAGGTCTCAAATGTTTTACTGATTTCACGCGCTAAAAAGGCCTGGCGCTGATGGCCAAAAATTTCAGCCATATCAACAACAGTCTCTAAAATTCGATGGGGAGCCTCATAAAACACTAAGGTTTCAGTAGCGGCTTTTAAATCGTTGAGCGCTGTTTTTCGCTGTCCGGTTTTAGCCGGTAAAAAACCACCAAAATAAAAGCTATCTGTTGGCAACCCAGAGACACTTAAAGCTGCAATTGCAGCGCAGGCACCTGGAACTGGTACCACAGTTATTCCACGACTACGCGCCTGAGCTACTAAGCGATAACCGGGATCAGAAATCAATGGGGTTCCAGCATCGGATATAAGCGCAATATCCTCGCCCTTTTCAAGGCGTAACAATAACTTTTCTATCATGTGCCTATCACCATGATCATGATAGGCTATACAGGGTTTATCGATGCTAAAATGATTGAGTAACTTTTTACTGTGGCGAGTATCCTCGCAGGCGATTAAACTGACAGATTGAAGGGTCTGTACTGCGCGTGGCACCATATCATTTAGATTGCCGATAGGAGTTGCTACAATAGTTAATACACCAGTTCGATTAGAGTCCATGAAAAAATATACTTTATCTTTATTTGTCGTAGTGAGCATCTTAGCCTTTATTGGGGGTTGTGCGTCAACTAATAGCGTACAAAAAAAGACAGATATTGAAGCGCTAGTATTATTTTCTGACGCAGACCTCAATTTTCAGCTAGATCCTGCATTGCAAGAAGTCGATAAAATGTCTGATCAGCAAAAATTTAGTCGGGCAGAAGCTTTATCGGCTTCTGGGAAAATCGAGGCAAGTAACAAGATTTTGAGCATGGTCAAAACGCAAAATCTTAGCAATCGACAATTTATTGATTTCACCCTACTGGCGGCAGAAAATTATTTCGTGCTATTTCAAATGCCACTGGCCGCAAATCAACTTAATCAACCTCGATTTAAGGCATTGATTAGCCGGCAAACCAAGGAACTAAAGCAAGTCATTTTAGAATTACAGGCTAAGGTATCCGTCGCTAATGGCGACCATTACCAGGCCTTAGAAAATTTGATTAGTTTGAGTCGAATGGCAAAGCGTAAAACTCATACGCGTGATATTCATGATCGCATCTGGTCACTCACCAATGGTATGCCCTACCAACAGCTCGTTAACCCTGAGGTTAAAGGGTTTGCACTATCAGGTTGGCTTGAACTGGCGGCAAGCAGTCGTCGCTATCTAGCCCACCCCGACGAACAGGGCTATATACTCAGTCAATGGCGACGCAATTGGAAGGGTCATCCAGCGGCAAAAGTACCGCCTTCATTTTTTGGCGGTGGTAATTTTTGGAGTAGCAACCCTGATCAAATAGCCCTATTGCTTCCACTGCAGGATGATTACTACACACCTAGCCAGACATTAATTCAAGGCTTTATGAGCGCCTACTATAAAACCATGAACCTAGACAGTAAAAAACCTCTCGACCTGCCAGAATTGAGACTTTATGACACCTCTAAAACATCGATTATTGAAGTTTATAATCAGGCGATTGATGATGGTATGGAAATGGTTATAGGTCCCCTGCGACAATCAGAGGTTGAAGATTTAATTGCAACAGGTGATTTACCTGTTCCAACGCTTACTTTAAATCGACTCGATAACAACTCAATTACTGACATTGATAATCTTTTTCAATTTGGATTATCCACAGTTGATGAGTTAACTCAGATTGCTGATCGAGCGTGGCAAAAGGGCCATAAAAATATTTTAATGATTACCCCACAAAATAGTTGGGGCAAAAGATCATCAGAATTTTTTCATCAATACTGGGCTGATAAGGGTGGAAACCTCAGGGAAAACCTACATTATCCGCTCTCAGCAAATGACTTTACAAAAATATTAAAAAAACCATTACAAATAGATTTGAGTGAAAAGCGCGGCCTGGATATCAAGAGATTTATCAATAGTCGCGTTAACTACACTGCGCGCAGAAGGCAGGATATTGATCTAGTCGTTATGCTTGGCTATCCGCTTAAAGCACGACAAATAAAGCCGGCTTTGGATTTTCTTTATGCCTCTGATATACCGGTAATAGCCACCTCACATGTTTATAACGGAGTTAAACAAAGCGGCTTGGATCGCGATTTATCCGGCGTCGAATTCTCCTCTATGCCTTGGACACTGAGTGGGCAGTTACCGCAGGATTTACAGCCCGATAATCAGTTGCATACCGCATATAGACAACTATTTGCGCTTGGTTATGATAGTTTTTTAATTGCTAGAAACTTGAACACACTCGATGAATCGCAATCGCTACCACTATTTGGCTCAACCGGCCTACTTTCACTAAATGACGGAAAAATTAAACGTGAACAAAAATGGGCTAAATTTCAACGAGGAAAAGCAGTAGAAATTCACTAATACCGACTCACCCATGGAGGGGATCATTGTTTAGTCATTTATTGGGCAAAGGTATTAACTTAAAACGCCCCACAACTACCAACCCTAAACTGTTGGGTGAATGGTCTGAAAATTTGGCATATAAGTGGCTACTAACCCAGGGATTAAGGCTAGTTACACGAAATTATCGCAGTCAATATGGCGAAATAGACCTGATAATGAAAGACCATGATTTTTTGGTTTTTGTCGAGGTTAGATATAGAAAAAATACGCGCTATGGCAGTGCTGAGGATTCAATTACAGCCAAAAAATGTCAGCGGCTAATTGCCACCGCAAAAAATTATTTACTCGCCAACAATTTTGGGCAGGATACAGCTTTGAGATTTGATGCAATTGCCATTAGCCCCTCGAAAGAGTCGGATTTGCACTGTACTATCAACTGGATAAAGAATATCCTTATCTAACTTTAAAGCGGGATCAGAATTATGGATCAGTTGGTTTTTCAACATCTGCAAAATCATATTGAAAACACTATGTCGATGGGTGAGGATTGCGCCAACAATTTATCTGATGCGGCAGAAATATTTACTCAAGCACTATTATCAGGTCAAACCATTTACAGCTGCGGTCATGGCGTAACATCTCCCCTGTCTCAGCTTTTTGTTCATTATTTGACCAGCGGTTATCAGATTGAGCGACCAGGGTTTCCTGCCTTAGATCTAGATAGCTTGGTCAATGGCAATAAAGATGATGACGCCTTTGCCAAATTAGTGCATATACATGCAAAAGCCGGTGATATATTAGTTGTCTTTAGCAGCGGCAATAATTGCACACTTTTAAAAAACACTATCGATGCTGCAGTGGAAAAAGGGCTGAAGTTATTACTGATTTCAGCGACAGATGACCTTATACTATCTCAGGCCATAGGGCCTATGGATATCGACATTAATTGTGCAGACTATGGCAAGGATTCAGTCCCTGCTATCAACCTTTTAATTATTCAGTGCCTTTGCACATTAATAGACAACAAGATTTTTGGAGAAAATTAAATGCGACAATTAATAGCACTGACTGTCAGTGCATTTTTTCTTATTGGTTGCACTACTGTAGTTAACACCTTCACCACAGAACCATTTGAACCAGACCCCACTAAAAAGGGCATTATCTCAAATTTAAATGATAAGAAAATGAGCACCTATATTGGCGTTAACCTTAAAAAGGCTAGCCCTGAACTTAATGATGCTCATATTAATGTTACTACAGTTAACTCAGTAGTCCTTTTGGCAGGTGAAGTGCCAAACAATGAAATGAAACTACTCGCAGGCAAGGTTGCAAGAGCATTTACCGGTGTTCGCAAGGTTCATAATGAACTGCAAGTTAGAGGCAATACTTCATTGGTATCAAGAACTAATGACAAAATTCTTGCCACACAAATTAAATCTAAATTAATCTTTGAAGAACAGGTTAGCGCCTCTCAAATAACCGTTCTTGCTGAGGATGGTGTGATTTTCCTTATGGGAGTTACCAGCAAAACTAATGGCGATCTAGCCGCCAATATTGCGAGCAGCAATAGCGGCGTTCGAAAGGTGGTTAAGGTTTTTGAATACGTAGACTAATCGTTTTATATTAGTTCAAGGGCCACTGCGGTGGCCTCACCACCACCAATACACAAACTAGCAATACCCCTACTTCCATTTGTTTGCCGCAAAGCATATATCAAAGATACGATTATTCGCGCCCCACTAGCCCCTATTGGGTGACCTAATGCACAGGCCCCGCCATTAATATTGACTTTATTATGGGCAATGCCTAAATCATGCATTGCCGCCATTGGTACAACTGCAAAAGCTTCATTAATTTCCCATAAATCAACATCCTCAACCTTCCAGCCTACTCGCTGTAATGTCTTTTCTATGGCGGCTACTGGGGCAGTGGTAAACCACTCTGGCTGATGAGCCGCCTGATCATATTGATGAATTAAAGCGATTGGCTTCAAGCTTCTGTCTTTTGCTTTCGCGGCTGACATCATGACCAGCGCTGCAGCCCCATCAGAAATTGAGCTAGCATTTGCAGCTGTAATAGTGCCATCTTTTACGAATGCTGCCGGTAGTGTTGGGATTTTTTCAGGATTGGCTGAAAGCGGCTGTTGATCATGCTCTATTAAGCGCGTTTGTTTTTTATGAGTTAGGCTTACAGGGGCAATTTCTTGCTTAAACAATCCCTGTTCAATTGCGCTCTTCGCCCGATTTAATGAAGCCAGTGCAAAAGCATCTTGATCGGCACGGCTAAAGTTATACTTGGCCGCACATTGCTCAGCAAACTGGCCCATTGACTGGCTTTTAAAAGCATCCTGTAGGCCATCAATTTGCATATGATCTAACAATGGGCGTTCACCATAGCGATAACCCATTCGCGCCTGAGGCAATAGGTGCGGCGCCTGACTCATATTTTCCATACCACCGGCAATAATTATTTCCGCTTGCCCAGAACGCAAAGAGTTACAGGCGGACATCACTGCATTCATACCTGAACCACAGACTTTGTTAACTGTGCTACAGCAGGTACTAGTATTTAAGCCTGCAGCTAAAGCCGCTTGCCGAGCAGGGGCCTGACCAACGCCTGCACTAAGGACACAACCCATTATAACTTCGTCAATTTGAATGGGGCTTAACCCCGAGGATTCTAATGCAGCTGCAATAGCTACTGCACCTAACTGTGGGCTGGAAATAGTGGAGAGGTCACCCAACATTGCCCCTATTGGGGTACGTTTTGCGGATATTACTGCAATAGGCTCAGGCATAGATTACTCCATCACAGCCTTTGCTAAGGAAATTTATTTGACGACGCGTAGCGAAGGCTTATCTTTAGACTTTGAAGATTTCTTCTTCGTTTTAGAAGATGTTACCACAGTTGGGCCTTTGATCGGTGGCGGATCATTTTCTGGATCTTCTTCCAATTCAAATACCATACCCTGGCCATTTTCATGAGCATAGATACCCATAACAGCCGCTACCGGCACCATAATATCAATAGGAATACCGCCAAACCTTGTTGTGAAAGCAACAAATTGATGATTCATTTCAAAGTTACTAACCGCACGAGGCGCGACATTTAGGACAATTTGACCATCGGTAACAAATTCTTGAGGAACCTCTACACCAGAATGATGAGCATCCACAGCAATATAAGGCGTGCAGTCACAATCCACTATCCACTCATAAAACGCTTTGAGTAGATAGGGACGATTTGACTTCATGGTCATCTGAATAGCTTAGGCGCGGATTTCGCGTTCAAGGTCTGTTAGGCTCTCTTGGAACGAGGGTCTTTCAAATAGACGATCAATATAATCCAACAGTGGTTTAGTTTGACGTGTACTTGGAAGTTCAATACCTAATTGCGGCAGTCTCCACAGCATTGGTGCTAAACAACAGTCAACCAATGTGAATTCCTCGCTCATAAAGTAAGGCATTTCAACAAAGATATCAGAGATAGAAATAAGTGATTCTTTAAATTCCTTTCTAATCGCGTCGGTTTTCTTCGCTTCAGGATTAGCAATAATATTATCGACTAATGTGCACCAATCTTTTTCAATACGATGAACCCACAAGCGACTCTGAGCTCTGGCTACTGGATAAACGGGAAGTAATGGCGGGTGAGGAAAACGCTCATCAAGGTACTCCATAACAACCTTTGACTCGTAAAGCGCTAAATCACGATCAACCAGTGTTGGCAATGTTCCGTATGGGTTAGCCTCCAAGATTTCTTCTGTGACATTATTTGAATCGATATCTTCGATATCAACAGTCACACCTTTTTCTGCCAAAACAATGCGAACCCTGTGACTGTATTGTGAACAGGGATCGGAGAATAATGTCATTGATGATCGTCGCAAAATTGCCTCTCATTTATTGTATTAACGCAATGCGTCATTTTATTTTAAGTTATTTTCGTCGCTTATGACGAAATATATCACTAATCAGTGCATGACCTTCGAATATTCTCTGGCCAACAATGTAGCGGGAACCAAAAGTAATAATAAGAATAATAGCACCCAACGCCCAATATGCTTACGCTGCTCAGCCATTGGCTCAGCAATATAAGTAAGGAAGTTGGTTAGATCATAAACTGCTTGATCGTACTCTGCTTCACTAAGCGAGCCTTTTTCCACAAGCGTAAATCGGCCGCAGGGATCTTCAAGAAGATCTTCGCCAGTTAGAAGGTCGCGCTTGATACCACCATTACTAGCAACAACAGGACCAGGTGCACATTCTTGCAAACCTTGAAGATCAAGAAGTGCATGCGGCATACCAACATCTTTAAATACTTTGTTGTTAACGCCTAATGGTCTCGATGGATCTACATAAAAATTCTTCAAGTAAGTGTAGATCCATTCGGGTGAACGCGACCTAGCAACCAAAGTTAAATCTGGAGGAACAGCACCAAACCATTCCTTTGCATTGTCAGCTGGCATGGCGATTTCCATCAAATCACCAATTTTTTGACCGCCAAACACGAGATTATCCATCATCAAGTTATGGGGAATATTTAGGTCGTCAGCAACGCGCTCCCATCTTGAGTATTTGAATGAATGACAACCCATACAATAGTTAACTGCCACATTTGCCCCGCGCTGCATGGACGCATAGTCAGTTAACTCTGCCGTAAAAGGGTCGCAATCTATAGCCCCACATGATTTGCCACTTTCAGCACCCACTGCCTTGATCGGCAATACCACCAAAATAATAACCACAAGAAGAGCACCCATAGATTTCCAGAAGCCCATACCACCATTCATGGTAATGCGATCTGGCTCTGGCTTGGTGGTTTCATAACGGGTCCAGAAGTAGATACCGACAAAGTAACCAAAGTACAGGATAGTACAAATTTGCGCTAGCAATGTACGGCCTGGTGTAGGTGCTTTAACACCTAAATAACCAAGAATAATAAAGCAAGCCACGAACACTAAAATAGCGATGCGACTGAAAATGCCTTTATAGCGAATTGAACGTACCGGGCTTCTATCTAACCAAGGCAGTACAAATAGAACGGCAATAGCCGCAGCCATAGTAATAAAGCCGCCTAGCTTATCGGGTACTGCTCGCAACATTGAATAGTATGGGGTGAAATACCATACTGGAGCAATATGCTCTGGCGTCTTGAGTGAGTTGGCAATTTCAAAGTTTGCATGCTCAAGGAAGTAACCCCCCATTTCTGGCATAAAGAATAAAATTGCACAGAATACGAAGATAAACACTACAAGCGGCGCTAACTTAGTCACAACAAAGTAAGGGTAAAACGGCAGGCCATCTATTGGGTTACCATTTTTATCTTTATATTTCTTAATACTTACGCCATCTGGATTATTAGAGCCAACATCGTGCAGCGCAATAATATGCATCACTACAAGTGCCAACAATATAATCGGCATAGCGACAACGTGCAGCGACATAAAGCGATTTAGTGTGATACCAGAAATCAGGAAGTCACCACGAATCCACTGAACAATATCTTCACCAACTACAGGTATAGCCCCAAATAGGGAAATAATAACCTGTGCACCCCAGTATGACATCTGACCCCAAGGCAACACATAACCAAGGAATGCTTCTGCCATAAGGGCAACATAAATGGTCATACCAAAGATCCACACCAGCTCTCGGGGCGCCTTATAAGACCCATAAATAAGGCCTCGGAACATATGCAGGTATACCACAATAAAGAAGGCTGAAGCACCGGTGGAGTGCGCATAGCGTATTATCCAGCCGAGCTCTACATCTCGCATAATATATTCAACAGAGGCGAAGGCCTGCTCAGCAGAGCCCTGATAGCTCATTAGCAACCAAATACCCGTGACTAATTGAATAACCAATACAACCAGAGAAAAAATACCAAATAGATACCAAAAATTGAAATTTTTCGGCGCATAGTATTCCGCCATATGGCGATTCCACTCACGCTTAAGCGTGGGCATGCGCGAATCAAGCCATGCTGCGAATCCAGTTTCTTTACTCATTACGCCACCTCCGAGTCAATACCAATAACCAATACATCATCCGACTCATAATTGTGTGGCGGAATCTCTAAATTTGTCGGCGCTGGTACGTTAACAAAAACACGTCCAGACATATCGAATGTCGAACCATGACAGGGGCAGAAAAAGCCACCCAACCATTGGTCGCCACCAAGATCGGCAGCACCAACATCTGGTCTGTACATAGGAGCACAGCCAAGGTGCGTGCAGAGTCCTACCAGAACGAGCACCTCTTCTTTACCCTGGAGTGACCTTGCTTTACCGCCAACATAGGCTGGCTGCTTTGCGCTTTCAGAATTTGCATCTTTTAGTGAAGCAGATTCAATTTGATTAAGAGCATCAAGAGATTCTTGTGTTCGACGCACAATGTAGACTGGCTTTCCACGCCATTCCACAACTAATCTTCCACCAGCTTCTAAGCTGGAAATATTCACTCTTACCGGAGCTCCAGCTGCTTTAGCTTTAGCACTTGGTTGCCATGAGGCCACAAAGGGTACGGCTGCACCGACTATACCGGCTCCGCCTATAACGCCCGTGGCTCCCAGCAGAAATTTACGACGACTATGGTTGACACCGTCATTACTCATGACGCTCTCCCTTACAAAAAGTTGGAATGTAGATCATGCCAGAAAGCATGGATTTTTAGGTGGCGAGATTATAGCCTAAACTAGTTTTTTTAGCAATACTGCCTATACCCACAAAATAGCTAAACCTATGATTTTTAAGCAAAAAAAAGCCCGACAAAATTGCCGGGCTTTAATGAAACTTTGCATATTAACGCTTGGAGAACTGAGGACGTTTCCTTGCTTTGTGCAAACCAACCTTTTTACGCTCAACTTGACGAGCATCTCGAGTAAGAAAACCGGCTTTTCTAAGAGAAGGACGAAGGTTCTCATCGTATTCTACAAGTGCGCGTGCAATACCGTGACGGATAGCACCAGCTTGTCCAAAGCTTCCTCCGCCAGATACGGATATTTTTACATCGAACTTATCAGCAAGCTCAACCACATCAAAGGGTTGACGAACAATCATTCGGGCAACTTCTCGACCGAAATAAGTATCTAATGCGCGATCATTAACTGAAATGTCGCCCTTACCGCTTTTAAGGAATACGCGCGCCGCTGAAGTCTTGCGTCGGCCAGTGCCGTAGTATTGAGTGTCTGCCATGATTAAATTCCGTTAAAGTTCTAGAGTCTGAGGCTGTTGTGCCGTATGAGGATGCTCTGAGCCTATATATACTTTAAGCTTTCTGAACATCTCACGTCCGAGAGGACCTTTTGGCAACATGCCTTTGACAGCCGATTGAATAACACGCTCTGGCGCTTTATCCAATAACTTTTCAAAACTGATATCCTTGATACCACCTGGATATTCAGTGTGAGAATAATAAATTTTGTTCTTGGCTTTATTGCCAGTCACAGTGATCTTCTCAGCGTTAAGTACGACGATGTAATCGCCGGTGTCAACGTGAGGTGTGTATTCTGGCTTGTGTTTTCCACGCAAGCGTGTCGCAACCTCAGTTGCCAAACGACCCAGAGTTTTTCCGGCCGCATCTACAACATACCAATCGCGTTCTACTGATTCTGCTTTTGCACTATAAGTTTTCATTAGTTCCTGCCTAAGCTTGGGCTATCCCAAAAAGGGGGCGAATTGTAAAGAGCATATTGCTCTATTACAAGTACTGATTGATGTAAAAACCAACTTTTTTTTCTATGTAGGCCAATATTCGACAAAAACACGAATTAATTCAGGCGCTAGGCCAAAAATCTGCTGTAAATTGTTAGTCAACCTGATGCGCTTGCGATAAAAACTCTAAACTTTGCATCTCGATTAAGCGACTTTGAGTTCTTTCAAACTCAAAAGATAATTTAGTGCCTTGATAAATCTTTTGCAATGGCAACTCGGCTGATATTGCGAGCTTTACGTTGCGATCATAAAACTCATCTACTAAATTGATAAAGCGTCTTGCACAGTCCTCTTTTTCAACATTAAGTGCAGGCACATTACTAACGACTACGGCATGGAACTCACAGGCAATATCTATATAGTCATTCTGGCTTCGCGGGCCATCACAAATCGCCAAGAAATCAAACCAAATAACGTCAGAAGTCATCGCAACTACAGGGATAACCCTATCATTAATTTTAATTTCACCTTGGCGAACTATGCTTTTGTCATTGGCTGTCAAACTTTTAAAAATTCGGGTAATCGCACTATCTGCTTGATCATTGAGTGGTGAATGGTAGAGCGAGGTATTGGCCAGCGCTCTTAGGCGATAATCTGAGCCGCCATCAACATTAATAACCTGACAATGTTGCTCTATTAAGCTAATTGCCGGCAAAAACCGTTGCCGCTGCAAGCCATTTTTGTAAAGACCTGAAGGCTGTATATTGGATGTGGCAACTAAGCTAACGCCTCGCGTAAAAAGCGCCTCAAATAGAGTACCTAATATCATCGCGTCAGTAATATCACTGACAAAAAACTCATCAAAACAAATAATATTAGTTTCACTGGAAATTTTTTCAGCGACCCTTTCCAATGGGTTTGCGTGACCATTGTAAAGTCTTAAATCTGCATGAACTCGACGCATAAAGCGATGAAAATGAATACGCATTTTGGCGTCAAAAGGCAATGACTCATAAAAGCTATCCATCAGGTAGGTTTTACCCCGACCGACACCGCCCCAAAGATATAGCCCGCGCTCCGGCGTTACTTTTGGGTCTACAACAAGACCCTTAATTCGGTCGAATAAGCTTATTTCTTGTTGTTTGTGATGCTTCGCAACCAGTCGATGATAGAGGCTCTCTAAATGATCAACTGCCTGCTTTTGGGCATTGTCTGCGACAAAACCTTCTCGGGATAAATCATCATAGTAACGCTGTTTTGGAGTTGTCATTAATCTACACAATGAATTTGGCTGTCAGCACTCTACCGTTGCATTCTCGTCAAAACAACCCATAGCATCATTATTTGCACGGGTTTAATCAACAATGGAATACTTTGAAATGGCATAATGCAGTATAAAGCTCTATATTGGGGTACAATAAAACTATTAAGCTATACGGTAATTAGTTAATTTTCAGAGGGAAGCATGAGCACGCTAACAATTATTATCACTGCAGCAACATTTTTTCTTATTGGTGCTGGTCTTGGACATTTATTTGCTCGTCAGAATAAATCTGGTGACCACTCAGCTCGAGATTTAGAAAAAAAACTCGCCCAGTCTGAGCGCCAACTAAAACGCTACCAGCAGGAAGTTACTGAGCACTTTTTAAAAGTTTCTCACTTAACTACCAACATGTCGCAAAGCTATCGTCAGATTCATGAGCATCTTGCTACTAGTGCTATTCGTCTGGCTAGCCCAGAGATTGGCAGGCAATTATTAAAGTCTGGCGGTTCGGACCTCAACCTTACCGACGAGGATGGAAAGCCATTAATAAGCGCTGAAGATGTCCAACCTCCTCGCGACTATGCGCCCAAGGTGCCCGGCGGTATCCTTAGCGAGGATTACGGTCTTGGCAATAACGAAGAAACCAAAGCCCAGCCTGACACTGCCGAAGAAAATTTAAGCGACAGTGAAGCTGAGGATGATGATCCCACTAGCAAGGTAATCTAAGCAGCCTTACAGGTTTTAAAAGATAGGAGGTCTTTTTTGATCACTAGCAAAATGGATTTTGCTAAAAATCTTCTGGCGCTTAAGAAACTTCTTTTTCCCGGCTCATGCCGCCTGTGTCTAGAAAAATTGGATGCAAGCCAGCAAACCCTGCGTTCAAACTGCATCAAAAAATTACCCTATGTAGAAAACTTTTGTTTAAGATGCGCTGAGCCTTTGCCATGCAAAGGTATATGCCCCGCATGTCAAAAGAAACCCCCTAACTTTCGCCGCTGCTTCACCCTATGCGACTATAGCTACCCTATTTCTTCTACTATACAACAGATTAAAAACAATCCTTATGCAGCAGCGACAAAACAGCTCAGCCTACTTTTTGCTGAACTTCTTTTAGCCGACTACAAGCAGAAACAAATACCGCAAATTATTATCCCTGTGCCTATTCATCCATTAAAAATACTGACTAGGGGTTTTAATCAGACTGAAACAATTGCTTCTTTCTTATCCACTAGACTTGTCAAATCAGAGCTTTTAACCCATATTTTTTCACGCAAATATCTTGGCAAGCCACAGCAAATGCAAACTAGACAGCAGCGTATGAAACTTTTAGCCACCACCTTTAAGGTCAATAATCAATTTGAAATAAAGGGAAAATCCATCGCGCTGGTTGATGATGTTATTACAACAGGATCTACGGCTAAGGCAGCCACAGCGTCGCTACTTAAGGCTGGGGCTAAATCAGTTGATTTATGGTGTATTGCAAAAACAAGCTGGCATAATCACTCAAGCTCGATCAAAATGTAATCCTTTAATGATTCAATGGGTATACCGGTGAATAAACAGCAATCAATAGATAATATTTGGCAACACATTATTGATGAAACAACCATTGCGCTTAACCAAGAGCCGTTATTGCAGAGTTTTTTGCAATCGACCGTTCTGGACCATAACTCTATGGGCGATTCGCTTAGCTATCACCTAGCCACTAAGCTATCCAATCATGCCCTACCCCTGACGTTACTAATACCATTGATACGTGAAGCATTTGCCAGTGAAGATATACTTTACGCTATATCGCGCGATATCCAAGCAACCGTGGATAGGGATTCTGCATGCTCGGTTTATAGTACGCCATTTCTGTACTTTAAAGGTTTTTTGGCACTACAGGCCTATAGGGTCACGCATAGTCTTTGGCTAAAGGGCAATCAATCATTGGCGCTTATGCTTCAACACAGCATCTCAACCCATTTTGCGGTGGATATCCATCCGGCAGCTAAAATAGGTGCGGGTATTTTGATTGACCATGCCACAGGTTTAGTAATTGGGGAAACTGCCGTGGTTGAGGATAGTGTTTCAATTATGCAATCTGTAACCCTTGGGGGCACCGGCAAGGAAAGCGGTGATCGACACCCCAAAATTAGAAAGGGTGTTCTTTTAGGCCCTGGAGCGAAAATTTTAGGCAATATAGATATTGGTGAGGGCACTATGGTCGCCGCCTCAAGTGTGGTGCTTAAATCAGTACCGGCCCATTCGATTGTTGCAGGTGTCCCGGCAGAAGTTGTTGGCAAGGCAGATGACAATGAGCCTTCAAAAGCTATGAATCATTACTTCAAGCCCTGTTAGCACCTACTCCAAGGAAAGGCCAAAACCTCCTCAATAGAATTCAAACCACACAGCTGCATTAGTAATCTATCAACCCCGAGGGCAACACCGCTAGAACTTGGAAGCCCGGCCTGCATTGCTTGATCGAGTTTTGCATCAATCTCCATCACAGGCTTATTAGCTTGGCTTCTGCAATTGATATCTGCTGTAAAACGCTGCCGTTGCTGCTGCGCATCAGTTAACTCAAAATAACCATTAGCCAATTCTACACAATTTAAGAAGACTTCAAATCGACGGCTGACTTGCCTGCCATTCTTGTCTGTATAAGTCTGAGCAAGCGCTGATTGGCAGGCAGGATAATCATAAACAGTTACTAGACCGCTGGGCAATTTTGGCTCAATAATTTCACTAAACAGAAGATCTAAGCAATTGGCGCGAGTTTCGTTTGACCAATTAGCATAACCCTGACTAACAGCCATAGTTTGGAGAGATTCAAGGGAAGCGCTATGAGGGTTCAGTTGAAGTGCCTGCGCAAAGCAATCATGGTAACTTAAACGCTCAATATTGATTGCGGATTGATGAAATTTATTAAAAACAGTGGCGATTAGCGTTTCAATTTCTTGTATTAATTTAAACTCATCCCAGCCCACGCGATACCATTCTAAAAGAGTGAACTCTGGATTATGGCGAGCACCCTGCTCAGCATCACGAAACGCCTTGGCCAAGCAATAGATATCACCCAAGCCGGAAGCCAACATACGCTTCATAAAGAATTCGGGAGAGGTTTGTAAATAGCTAGACTCACCGCCCATTTGAGCTTTTACGCTTTCAATATAGGGGTCAGTAACGGATGTTTTGGCTAATAATGGCGGGTCTACCTCTAATACCGAGCGCTCAGCAAAGAACTCTCGCAGCAAAGCAAGTAGCTTTGCTCTAGCATGTAATATTTTTGGTTTTGCACTCGGCGACCAAGTATCTATCATGGAATCCCTCTAATCTATATTAGAGATCAATCCTTGACGCGACCTTGATACTCTCCAGTACGAGTATCTACCTTGACAACTTCACCCTCATTAAGGAAAAGTGGCACCTTAACTGTAGCGCCAGTGACTAGCTTGGCAGGCTTATTCCCACCCTGAGCTGTATCACCACGCAAACCTGGATCTGTTTCGACAATTTCTAATTCAACATGATTGGGCGGTGTCACTGAAAGAGGTGAGCCATTGTACAGGGTGACCACGCAGACATCTTGCTCACTGAGCCAAAGCCGTGCATCGCCAACGGCGGTCTCTGTAGCCTGATGTTGTTCAAAGGTATTGGGCTCCATAAAGTACCAAAAATCACCGTCTTCATAGAGATATTGCATATCTGCATCCATTACATCTGCAGCTTCAATAGATTCCCCAGATTTAAAGGTTTTCTCTAATACTCTACCGGTTTTTAAATTTCGAAGCTTAACGCGATTAAACGCTTGTCCCTTGCCTGGTTTTACAAACTCATTATCTAGAATTGAACAGGGATCTCCGTCAAGCATGACTTTAAGACCGGATCGAAATTCATTGGTTGAATAGTTGCCCATTATTTGTTCTCACGTAGTTCTAAAATTGTATGATACCTGATGTGGCCATGGTTTTAACTAGCTAAGCATTAAAACTATGCCGTCTTTATTCTGCTTTAACCAAGAATGCCGGTATCTTTATCTGAATAGCCGAGCAAATAAAGAATACCATCCAGACCTAAACTAGAAATAGCCTGCTTAGCTGAGGCCTCAACCAGCGGTTTAGCCCTAAAGGCGATACCCAAACCAGCTATATCTAGCATTGGCAAATCATTAGCGCCATCACCCACGGCGATTACCTGCTCAAGCATTAAACCTTCGCGGCCTGCTAGTTCTACCAATAAATCCGCCTTGCGCTGACCGTCAATAATATCGCCTTTGACACAACCAGTAACCAACCCATCTTTAACGTCAAGTTGATTGGCATAAACATAATCGACACCCAGAATTTCCTGAAGATACTCACCAAAAAAGGTAAAGCCTCCAGATACAATCGCGGTTTTAAAGCCTAATTTCTTCAAGGTACTAATCAGATGCTCTGCCCCCTCATTAAGTCTTAAACGCTGGGCTATTTGGGGTAGCACAGAGGCATCTAAACCCTTCAGTAGTGCTAATCGCTGCTCAAAACTTTGCTTAAAATCTAGCTTGCCCTGCATTGCCGCTTCGGTAATCTCTGCCACCTGCTGACCGACTCCGGCTTCAATGGCTAACTCATCGATTACCTCGGCATCAATCAGTGTGGAATCCATATCAAATACAACAAGTCGACGATTACGGCGGAAAATATTATCTTCTTGAAAAGCAATATCTATATCGTACTGGTGAGCCAACTCGAGCAATGACTTTTTAAACTTATGGGGATCAGAAGCCTCACCACGGACTGAGAACTCGACACAGGCGCGCCCTAGCTGATCGCTTTCATGCAGGTTAATTCGACCCGACAGCCTAATAATTTTATCTATATTAAGTTGGTACTGTGAGACCACCGCCGTCAGTGCAGCTAAATGTTGCGCCTCGATCTTTCTTGCCAACAGGGTCACTATATGTCTCGACTTACCCTGCTGGTCAACCCATTGCTGATAGCGCTGCT
>Ga0233444_10001527_pt1 | contig 26297 bp, 45 predicted proteins | sample SI_124_October20_6_FD_182792 | JGI IMG/M metagenome (GOLD analysis project Ga0233444, IMG submission 182792) | Seawater microbial communities from Saanich Inlet, British Columbia, Canada - SI_124_October2016_10_MG | ecosystem: Environmental > Aquatic > Marine > Inlet | place: Canada: British... | reverse complement strand
CAAGGGCTGACGCACACAAAAACCTTTATGAATCTACTTTAAAAATTAAAGATGTTGACACTGTAAATGCTTCTATAGTAAAAGAAATAAAATCAGCGCGTCCACAAAAAGTAGGAGATCTTATAACTTCAGGAATTGCAAATCTATTTACTGGGACTTCTAAGCAAGAAAGAGAACAAGCAGCTATACAATCTATTATAAAAAATGATCCTAATAGAGAAAGAACTATTGCGCTTGCAAAAGAGTTTGAAAGAACTGGCAATGCAATTCTTGCTAAAAACTTTGCAGATATGACTGTTGTAAAAACGCCTGAAGAAGAACGATTTCAAGACACAACAACGCATGAAATACAAGTATTAAATGATGTTGCATATCTTATAGAAACTACAACAAAAAAAGACAGGTACAAACAACTTCCTGATATAGTTTCTAAACCTAAAGCTACAAAGTTCTTTGGAACAAATACTGAGGAAACAAAAGCAAATGTTTTAAAAACAGCAAACACAGCTTTTAATTTATCTAAAGAACCTGCACAGCTTTTAACTAGCCCTGCATATGCTGAATTTGTTAAAGCTGTAGGAGATAAAAATATTGTACTAGGCAATATAAAAACTATTGAACAGTACAATACAGTAGCAGAAATTTTACAGACATTTACAGTAGACAACCAAAACTTAAAAGATACAGAAAGAAACGATGCAATTAAAGCAATATTAAGTGCCTTTGTATCAAACAGTATTTCTACTCAAGGAACTTTAGCTAAAGGCACTGATGATGAAGTTGAAGACGCTGTAACAAAGATTATAGAACTTGGAACTCTTTTAAAAAAACAATACTCTGAATAATAAAGGATAAGTTATGGATGTTGATGTAAAAAACACAGCCGAAGAAGCAGCCGCTAAAGCAATAGAAGCTGCTAAAGAATCTGAAACTTTAGCAGATCCTATTGCTGTACCCGAACCTGAAGAAGATGCAAAATCAACAGGAGTCGGAACAGATATTTTAAGAGTGCTTGCAGACACAAGAGAAAATTTAGAGCCTTTAAATGTTTTGTACGGTGCAAGAATTTTAGCAGAAGATGTAAAACAACTTTTAGGTTTGGACAGTAAATCATCAGAGTTAGAAGCACAACAGCAAGCATTTAAAAAATTCTTTCGTGATAATCCTATAAGTGGTTTTGATCAGCTTTTAAACGCATTTAATAAAACTGATGATATATATACGCCTGAAGGAGATGTTAAACCTACTGAAACTACAGCAGGGGCTGTTGCAGAGTTTGTTCCTTATGTAATTGGAGGCACAAAAGTATATAAAGCATTAGGTGAACGCGGATCAAAGTATATAAGGGGCCTAAAAGCAGGTGCAGTTACTGATGCTGTTTTAAGTGATGTTGATGAAGACGGAACACTTGCTGATGTAGTTGGTGAATATTTTCCAGAGACTCAATCTAATGTTATTATAGAGTTTATGTCTTCAAATGAAAATGATTCTAAGTTAAAAGCAAAAAGTAAAGTGGTGCTGGAAGGTGCAGTCATTGGCGGTGCTATTGATATTGTACTAACAACTCCTAAAATATTAAAATATTTTGGTATTGGAGCTATTGAAAGTGTTAAATATTTAAGTAGGAAAAGTAAGCAGCTATATGGTAAGCCTGTAGAACAATTAGAGTTAGAAGAAAAAGCTGATGTAATGTTAGAAGTTTTAGAAGAAGCTAAAATTAATACACAGTTTAAGCAACAAAGTCAGGCAACAGATGTACAACTTACTGAAACTCCTGAAGGTTCAGCACAGGTTGCATTGCAGAATTCTAGCAGGTTACACAGATTCGTGAATAGATTTTTTACAACGCGAGGATATTTCACGCCTAAAGGATATAACGCTTTTGAAGATTCAGAATATGCTAAAAGACAAACTATTGCTAAAGCAGAAAACATTGCGTTAAGACTTCAGAAATCCATAGATGAAATGGCTGAGTCTACTGATCAAGAAGAAGTAATTGAAACTATAAATAAACTTTTTACTCAAGATTTAAAATGGTTAAAAGGCACTAAAGAAGATAAGATTATTGATCTTGCAGACAAATATAATTTAACTGATGTTCAAGCAGAAGAGTTTTTGAATGCTAGAGAATTAATTGATGATATGTCTAATGAACTTATAGGTTCTACTTCTGTTAGTGATTCTTTAAAAGAAACAATTCAAGAAAACGTAGGAGAATATATCCGAAGATCTTACCGTCTTTTTGAAGATTCGGGATATGTTCCAACTCCTGAAGTTCAAAAAGATGCAACAGATTATATTTATAGAAATATTTTAGACAACAAGCCAGATATTTCTGAAGCTTTTGCTTATCAAGAAGCTGTTGATACTGTAAAAGAAATTTTAAAGCAAGGCGACCAAGCAGAATTTTCTGATTATTTTAGTAATCTTAAAAAGATAAATAAAGATATACTAAAGAAACAAGAAACTATACCTTTAGAAATTAGAAAGTTGATGGGCGAAGTTGAACAACCTTCTGAAAATATTATCTTAACTGTTTCAAAAATGACAAACCTTGTAAACAGTACAAAGTTTTACAACAACTTAGAGCAGCTAGGTCATTCTGGTGGATATATATTTAGAAAAGGTGAGCCTCGTCCAGAAGGGTACGACACAAAAATAGCAGGGACTAACTCTAAACTAGATGGTCAATTTACAACTCCTGAAATATTTGACGAGCTTCAAAATAACACTTCTCACTTTTTTACAAACGGAGGTTCAAAATATTATAAAGAGTTTTTAAGTTTTAAAGGACAAGCGCAAAAATTAAAAACTGTTTACAGCCACATGACACATATTCGTAACTTGACAGGCGGTATGCAGTTTGGTTTTGCTAATGGAGTAAATCCTTTTGGTGGAGGAGCAAACGAAACTAGAAAAGTTTTACTAGATTCTATTTTAAAACGTGGAGATAAATCATTTAATAACACGTATGAAAAATACTTACGACTAGGAATTATTAATACTAACGTCAGAGTAAATGAGTTTAGAGCAATTTTAGAATCTGGATATGAAACAAATATAGACGGCTTTCAAAAGAAAGTAGGTTCTAGTTTAGATAAGATAGGTTTAACTAAAAATAGACGCGAGTTTTTTGACAATCTTTATGTTGCAACAGATGATTTTTATAAAATAAATTATTTTAATCAAGAGTTAAGCTTGCTTCAAAAAGCATATCCTGATGTGGCCCCAGACGTTTTAGAAGAGCAAGCTGCAAACATTGTTCGTAATACAATGCCAAACTATGATCGTGTTCCTAAAGGCGTAAAATCTTTAAGGCAGCTTCCTGTCGGTAGTTTTTTCTCATTCCCAGCAGAAATAATTAGAACCTCTGCCCACATTGCTAGGCAATCAGCTAAAGAAATGCAATCTACTAATCCTCTTATACGAGACAGAGGATTAAAAAGAATGGCAGGATTTACTGTTACAACAATGGCGTTTGGTCAAGTAGCCGACATGTCTGCAAAACTAGCAGGGTTTAACGAAGAAGAACAGAAGGCTATTGCAATATTGAGCGAAACTCCTTGGTCAAATACTGCTCCGCGCAATATTGTAAAAATAGATGGTAAGATATACACCAACGATACGCAATACATTGACTCATACAGTGCTTTAAAAGATCCTTTACGTTCTGCGGCTTACGCATGGAGTAAAGGAGAAATAAACGAAGACGAGTTTGAAATAAAAGTTTTAGATGCTACTGCGGCTTTCGCTTATAGCTTTTTTAAACCATATATTGATGAAGCTATTTTAACGTCTGCTATTACAGATGTAACTTTAGCTGCTTTAAATGAAGATGGAAGAACTCCTAACGGTAAAGAAATATTTACCCCCGGTCTTACTGTTGCAGAAAAATCTGCAAATGTTTTGCAACATTTAGGAAAAACTTTAGTTCCCGGATCTGCGTTAAGTATTAAAAGTTTAATAGACACGATGAATGAAAAACCAAATAGAACTACAGGTAAGACTAAATCTAAACCTGCTGAACTTGTTGCAAACACGACAGGAGTAAAGTTTACAGAAGTAGATATTGAAAGTTCTATTAAGTTTGCTGTTTCTGATTTTAAAAGAGACTCTAGTTTGTCTATAACTACAGGAATAAACTTTGAACGCAATTCTGATGAAGTTATTAAAAGATATAAGCAACAACAAAAAGTTCGTTTAAAGTCTTATAAAGAGCTTTATAGAACTTTAAAAGCTGCTGAATATCTTATAGATGAAGATGAAGTGTATAGTTTTGCTTTAGAAAACGGACTGAGCAGAAAAGATTTAGCCGCTATAAGCATGGGATATTTTAAACCTAGCAGACCACCGCAAAAAAGCACTGTGGCGTTAGAAGAAAAAACTCCTAATGTAACAAGCACAAAGCAAGCAATTAATGTTTCAGAAGAGCTTGAACAAGTATACCTAGATTTATGGGATATAAGGCTTAACGATCCTATTACAGGTGAAAAGAAGGGCGATCAAGAAAGACTTCAAAAAGTTATGGGCGGTGTCGTAGACAAGCTTGTGCCTAATGCTCCTGAAAACCCTTCAGATAGAATTAATAAGGTTACAGGGATGCCATATAATTTAGAGGCAGGTGCAGCTTATTTAGAAGAGTCCGATCCTATTAGATCTTTAGTTATGGCTGCTGGAGGAAGAGTACGTAAAAGCAGTGGCGGTGAGATGGTGGCTAACCTTGTAGGCATCTCTAAAGAAGATCTTGAGTGGGCTAAAAGTCAAGACAAGCGTTATAGCAAATCTGAAGAACTAGACGGTAAAGGAGATGCAGCCCGTCACCTTGCTTTAGGTTGGATTACTCAAAGAGCAGAGAATCCTGATCTAGCATTGAAGGCTGCAAACTTCCGCGAAAACTTGAGCCTTAGACGTTTAGATAAGCCAATGGATCAACACAACAACAATCTAGGGGCTACTATTAAGGCTAATACTTTTAAAGAAGCAGAAGCTCAGATAGATAAACTCATTGCTGACAAAGAAGCGATGTACATGACACCCTCAGAAAGTGATCGAATGCGTGGGTATAGTAAAGGCAGTCTTGTTGCCAAGATGTTTTTTGCGCCTAAAAAATCATCAGGGCTGTATAGTGCCGCAGAAAAAGCTTCTCAGAAACTTGAAGGTTCTAAACCCAGAGAAGGTCAAGCATTTTTAAATGAAATTAAAAAAGATCCAGATGTTACTGATGAAGAATTAAAGTGGACAAAAGCTAATGAAAAGTTTGCTAACGATAAGAAGGTAACAAAAGAAGAAGTTCAGGAATTTTTTAAAGAAAATGATTTTGACTTTGATGTTGCAGTAGGACGCTCTGATGTTGATAGACCAGATGCAGATTTTAAAGTTCAGCCTGAACATTTAAATTATTCATTTGAAGGTGAGAATACTCAAAATTATCGTGAACTTGTACTTTCTATTCCAGACAAATATAAGAAAGTAGATCTTGATTTTGAATATGAGGATCACCATCCGCAAGCTAAAAATCAATTTGCTCATGTTCGTTTATCTGATATACAGCAAACTGATGATGCGTTTAATACAACTTTATTGGTTGATGAAATACAATCAGACGCACATCAAAGAGCAACTGGAAAAAGCGGGAAAGGCTACTATACTATAGAAGATGAAAAACTATTAAAGGAAAAGAAAAAAGAAATAACTTATACAAACGATTTTATTAAACTGAGTAATGAAAAAGAGAACCTTGTAGATAAGCTTGATCAACTAGACGATATGATAGATGATGAAATTATAACAGAAGCAGAATATATACAAAGACGAGATACTCTTCAAACCCGAATAGGTGAGGTTAATAAAGATTTAGCTTCAGCAGACGACATGCTTGCTAAAGAAGATGAATTTTTAGATTTAATAATGAAACTTGAAACCAAAACTCCAGAACTTCCGCTTAAACAAGGAAAGCAATGGGGTGCTGCGGGTCTACGCCAAGCTATGAAAGTAGCAGCAGAAGAAGGCTATGATCAAGTTGCTTTGACTACTGGTCAACTACAAGCTATAAGAAATAATAAGATAGGTAATATTAAAGAAGCTTTATTGTTTAAAAAACAAGACATAAAAACTGGAGAGCCTAGAGGTTGGGCAATACAAGGTGTTAATACAGACGACGAGTTTAATGATTTTTTAGTTGTCTTTGATACTTTTGAAGAAGCTGTTCAAAAACTACCTAAAGTTCTTGGAAAAGAAAATGCAGAAAAATTACTTGCTTCAACCCCTGATGATGCAGGAGAATATGCACTTAAACAACCAATGACCATGAAGATGGGTGGTCAGAAGTACATAGATTTTTATGATGGTACTTTACAAAAAATATGGAAACGAGACTTTGCTGACAAATACGATGTTGATATTGAGATGATTAAATATAATCAAGGAGATAAAACTGTAGAACTTCCCACTCTTAAAATAACTGATAAGATGCGAGAAGATATTCTTAAAGGTTTGAAAATGTTTGTATCAGGTGGACTCGTAGAAGAAACATTACACAATTTAAAAGGAGCAAGGACAGCTAATGACTGAAGAAATAAAGTTTAAGTATTTTAAACTAAGTGATTTTAATTGCCAAGAAACAGGCAAGAATGAAATGGATGTTGCCTTTATTAGAAAGCTAGACCACTTGAGAGATGTTTGTGGTTTTCCTTTTATTGTTACAAGCGGCTATAGAGATATTCAGCACAGCGCGGAAAGACATAAACCCAATGGTGGTGGAACGCACACTAGGGGGATTGCCGCTGATATTGCAGTAAATGGAGGTAGGCAGCGTATGCAGATTGTGCGTCATGCCTGTGCTTTGGGTTTTGTAGGCATAGGCATAGCTAAAGGTTTTGTACACGTTGATATGCGAGATGATCATAAACCTGTTATGTGGTGTTATTAAGGAGATAGACTTATGTTGCAATCATTGATTGGGCCAGTTACCGGACTACTAGATAAATTTATAGAAGATAAAGACAAGAAGAATGCCATCGCATTTGAACTTACTACAATGGCTGAAAGACACGCGCAAGAGCTTGCGAAAGGCCAGCTTGAAGTTAATAAGACTGAAGCGGCACATAAGAGTTTATTTGTGGCAGGTTGGCGACCCGCAATAGGTTGGATATGTGGACTAGCCTTACTCTATTCTACTATCTTAGCTCCAATACTGGGCATTTGGTTTTCTGTCCCGCCTGTTGATAGCTCATTACTTACAAGTGTGCTAATGGGTATGTTAGGTTTAGGTGCAATGCGTACCGTAGAAAAATCTAAAGGCGTTCAAAGGGAGAAATAGCATGGCAGCAAAGAAAAAGAAATCTACTGTAAATAAAGCAGAAAACTACACTAAGCCCGCTATGCGTAAACGCTTATTTGAAAAGATTAAAGCAGGGACTAAGGGCGGTAAAGCGGGTCAGTGGTCTGCGCGGAAAGCCCAAATGTTAGCTAAAGAATATAAAGCAGCAGGAGGAGGTTACAAATGAAAGTAAAAGCACCAGCAGGACATCATTGGATGAAACAAAAGAACGGTTCGTTTAAATTAATGAAGCATACCGGAAAGTTTGTTAAGCATAAAGGAGCAAGTCTGGAAGCTAACTTCTCAGTGCAGAAGGTACATAAGTAATGGCACTTAAAAAATCACAGAAGTCTTTAAAGAAATGGACTGAACAGAAGTGGCGTACAAAGTCTGGTAAGCCTAGCGCAAAAACAGGTGAGCGATACTTACCTGAAAAAGCTATTAAGGCTTTAACTAAAAAGGAATATGCTGCAACTTCTAAAAAGAAAAAAGAAGATACTAAAAAAGGTAAGCAGCATAGTAAGCAGCCAAAAAAGATAGCGGCAAAGACAAGGAAATATAGGAAGAAATAGCTATGAGAGAAGATTACAAGAAAGGCGGTAAGGCTAAAAACAAAGATTCTCGTTTAACTAAAGCAGGAGTAAGTGGTTATAACAAGCCCAAGCGTACACCGAATCACCCGAAGAAAAGCCATGTTGTTGTTGCGAAGGAAGGCGACAAAATCAAAACTATTCGTTTTGGAGAACAAGGAGCAAAAACAGCAGGGAAACCTAAAGCTGGAGAATCAGCAGCAATGAAAAAGAAACGCGCAAGTTTTAAAGCGCGTCATGCTAGGAACATAAAGAAAGGTAAAATGTCTGCTGCTTACTGGGCAGACCGTGAAAAGTGGTAGTCTGCTTTTAACCTTTGTGATTCAAAGCATTTAGTTCTTCTTCAAGAAAAGCATGTAAGACATCTAGTTTTGGTTTCGTAAGATGTACAATGTTTCTTATAGTTTCCAATTCTTCACCTTTGAAAGCTTTATGTAGATCCTCTAGGGGGATGCCGCACATTTCTGTAACGACACTCCCCTTAGAATCTATAAGTATTTTAAAACCTAATACAGTGGCTTCTTGAGGCTTAGACAATTTCACAAGCCCCACCTGTACAAGCTAGTTCTTGAGAGCCTGTTGTATTATCTTCTTTTTCAAACATACCTAAATCTTCCCAATTAACATCTACAGGCATTGAGGAAAGTAAATCTTTATACTGAGCTTTATCAATGTCTTCATATGGAGCTTGTTGATATACATGATCACTGACTGGCAAAAGACTAATCCCGCTGCACAAATCAAAGTTATTCCATATCCACTGTGCTACTTCCAAGAATTCATCGTCTGTATAATAAACAGTAATGCTTGGTTTATGCTCGCACCAGTGGTTTTGGTAAGCTTTCCAGAGTTCTAGCTGCTGCATTGCACCTACATCAGCAACAGTTACGCTTTCTTTTGGGGCAGCAACTGGGAAACTAAACACTGAAGAACTGGGTGACATTACATCTTGTTCTACGGGGAATCCTTTTTCTTGCATAAAGACTGCAAGCGGGTCTTTTTTGTCGCTACGTACTCTCCGAATGTAATACTTAGAGAACCTTGGATGAATGCCAGAAGCAGAATCAACAAGCTGAGAAACAGTACCACTAGGCTTAACACATGTAATAGCCGCAGACTGATTAATCCCAAGATTTGCAGCCCACTCTTTGTTTGTTTTAACAGCAACGTCACGAATGACTTCCAAGTATTTTCCAAGTTCTTCAGGTTCTGCACCGCTTAATACCCTATGATCCATTATTCCCGTCATGCTTACACCTAACAATGCTTCTTCTTCCGTATTCCTTTTCCATATATTTCGTAAGTACCGAAAGTCTGTTAGTGTAGCTTGCAGTGTACCAATGATAGCTGCTATTTCTGTTTTCTTTTTAAGAGAAGCTAACGTATCGTCAGCACGTACAACAATTTCTGAAAGATTACAGAACTGATTACTACGCAGGATAATCTCAGAGCAGGGATTAGTGCCAAAGTCCTGTTCACTGTCACGCCTACCGTTACGCGCTGCAATCTTTTGTGCGGCTACACGGCTAAAGATACCACGCTCACCAGCTTTTGACTCATACATTGTCTGCATCTCATTTAGAAACGCTTCAAAGTCTGGCTTCTCAGTATACGCTACGCTGTTGTTTGCTAAAGCCCTGTGTCCTTCAGTACGCCACCAGTCTCCTGACTTAGCTTTAGCCATGCGTTGATCAGAGAGATTAGAAAGACTAATCAATGCAGAACGTCTTACTCCTCCAACAACTACAATGTCAGCAATTTTACATACAATATCGTGACACTCAATAGACGTTAGCTTTCGTCCATGTGCTTTTTGAAATACTTCAATACAAAAGTTAAATAAATCTATCAAGGGTTCTGGGCCAGAAGCACGACCACCAAAAGTTTTTAGTCTTTCACCTGAACCTCTTACTTTAGTTACATCCCACTTTGGTATTTTACCTGCATAAAGCATAGCAATAAGTTCACGGAAAGCTGAAGCCCATCCAATCTTACTATCAGCAACTACAATAATACTATCTGTTTCATGGAAAGTTTCTGCTATCTCAGGCAGTTTAGAAATAAAGTTACGCTCAACACTAAACCCTACGCCTGTACCACACATAAGAACATACATTAATTCATCAAAACTTCTGGGAGAATCAATGTGTAGGTAACTGCAATTAAATCCAGCTACATTATCTTTATCTAAAGCTATGCCCGCTGTCATCATACAGCGCATAGATGGCATTACTTCTAAATTATAAATAGAATTAAAAAGCTTGAGTGCTGTTTTATCATCTATCTGTCCACGATCTTTCCAAAAGGATACATATCTGTTGACTGTCTCATCCCAACGCTCTCGTCTGCTCTCGTCTGGAAGCCAACGTGCGTACCTGCTCTTGTGTATAAACTGTTGATACTGATCCATTAGTTGTTCTCCTCTGCTACCATGTCTGTTAGTTTGTTTAAGTACCAGCCAGCCTTCTGCAAGTCCTGTACCTGCTTGCCCTTATAGTCGTACCTCCAAAGGTACTTCATACAGTTGCCCTTGAGGTAGCCTTTAAATGCAACACTGGACATGGACTCCTCTATTGCATCAATACACTCTATGTTGCCAGTGTTATAATGACTAGGCTTGTTAACTACATCCTCTTCCCACGCCTCAGACGCTTCATCGTGTGCTGCCCTCATCCACACATCTAACCCTGTGGCTTTCTTTTCAATAGCGGGTGATTGCTGGCGCAGCCTGTCCCAATCTGCTGGTGTTGCATTATCTATGCTCATTTTCATGTGCCTTATTATGTTTACGTTTAGTTTTTTTTAGCTCTGTCGCAGAAGATATTTTCTTAAACTTCTTCTTTCTGTCAAATCTAGACCTTCTTTCATCTTTGCGACTCTGCTCGTTCATTTGAATGTTTCTCTTTTAGCAACATTAATCCAACCATCTGGTATAGTATCTTCGCTGTACCAAGTAAATCCGTTTGCTGTTGCCCATTCTCCATGACTTCTTTTAGTACCGTCTTTTCTACGCTTGGCTTGAGGCATTGGAGCAGAAGAGTTAGCAAAAAGAAAAACAAGTTCAGTATCTTCGGGTAACACTTTGTTTATCCAAATGTATTTACTGTATTCAGAATAGTCCCAGAAACGTCCTTTAGCTTCTAGAAGGATTGTCTTCCCCGCAACTTCTTTAACAAAGTCTGGTTCATATTTATGTTGAACAGTATACTCAATTTTATCAGAGTGGAAACTCCAAGCATCTAAGATACCTGAATGTAATTCATACTCCCAGTTAGAATCATATCCTGTCATAACATTTTTCTCAACAGGCCGCTTGACTCTTGCTTTTCTAAATCCTTTTTTATTTTTCAATGTAACTGTGCCTCTCTTCTTTCTAGTTCTGCCTCTATTAAATCCATAAGGTCTTCTAAAAAGTTTTTATCTAGATCCATGATAGAGTTATCAGTATTGTATAGGAAACTACCTACAGCAATAATTGCATTTTCAATTTCTATACCTGACTTTTTGCCATTTTCCATTGTACCATCTCCAAAGTTATATCTTTAATTTCAAGTTCTGGAAAAATTTTAATAAGCTGTTTGATTTTTTTAGACATCCACTTAGGGTGATAAGCACTCAACCGCATATTGTTAGATACAAAGATATGTGTTTGATCAGGCATTAATTCTTTGTAGTTATCAAGTGTGACAGCGTTTGCTTCTTCTTCATTTAACAAAGATCTTAGCCACTCTACCAATAAAACATCTGTTTGTTTGCGAATGCTTTTTGCTTTTTTACTGTTCACAGTAGTTCCTCTACTTTAGGTTCAACAACGACCTTAGTCAAATATGAAAGGCCGTTAGAATATTTAAATGTCCGTAATCCTTCACCATCATTTGAATCAGCATGGCATTGATATTTATATTTACACCAGCTACAGCCTTTGGCTAGTTTCATGTTTCCTTTCTTGCCATCTTCTACTGGATCGTAGCAATAGTCGGGGGGCGTGTCAAGATCTAAAGAAGGGATTAGCTGGTTAATTTTAAACTTAATGTTGGGCTTATCTAAATCATCGGGAACATACATACATAGCTCACCGCTTTCTTTATTCAAAACTAAAAACCCGCCTTCAGTAGTTCCTTCAGCTTCTTCATATCCTGAAAGCTGCCCAAGATAACCAAAAGGATCGTCCTGTGCTAGTCTCCCATCACGAAACTTATTGAATGCAAACCGTGATGCTGTTTTAACATCGACAACCTCCCCATTAATTTTACAATCCATATGGCCTACAACACCTTCGACAACCACTTCTTTCTGTTCATCGGTAACTTCGTGTTTAGCCATACGTACCAACATTAGTACAACTTCTTCCAGCAAATGCCCATAAAGAAACTTTATCTGTGTCGGCCCATCAATATCGCTGCGTCCTTGTGGATCTCTTTTCTCGTACCACAACTGACGATGGGGCTTACCTGCATTAGACATACGCACAGTAAAGTCTTCGTTTTGTTTACGAGGAGTTGCCCAAGACTTTAAGGCGGCTCTAATGTCTTCTACCGTTTTATCTATGTCTTCGTCTGTAAGAGGGAGAGGCTCTCCTGCACTTAAATTTTCTAAGTGCTTATAAATATCAGGCACTACTGTTGATAGCTTACTCATCTTGTTCTCCAATAACGGAATCTATAATTCTAGTGGCAATAGCAACGCTACATTTAAACCATTCATTACGCTGTTCAAATAAGTCTGCAAGTCTTTTGTGTGCTTCTGTTTCAACGGCTCTTCGATCAAGAGCAGAGACAACATAAGCAAGTTCATAGTCTCTAAAAGGGGAAGAGGTCTGATAGTTTTTAGCTCTATCAGACGCTTCTACTGCCATGCCTACTTTAACCCAACCTTCCCAAGCAGGGTTAGTAATAATATAAATTTCACCTGAGATGCTGTCAGTATAATTAGGTAAAGACTTAAAAGCTGCATCTTCAAATCCTTTATATCTACCAGCTTTATATAAGGGATGTAGTTTTTTAACTTCTTTACTATCTACAAACATACGTTTTTGATCTCTAGCTTTAACAGCTTGGGGGTTATCTTTATAGTAATACTCTTTACCTGTCTTGGGATTGATTGCGTTCATGTCTTACTCCTTTAAAACTTCTAAGGTTTTAAGGGCTGACTGATCTAAAGCAAACAATTCGCCCCAACCTAGATTAATAATGTTTTTTTGATTTAACAGTTCTTCTTTAGAAGCAAGACCTGCAAATGTATAACTAGGAAAAGAGCCTACCATTAACATATAGTAATCGCAAGACTTATTTACTTTATGAAGTCCTGCACACAGCCTTCCAGTTTTATACTTAGTAGATTTAACGTCTATAGTTTTACCATTAAACATAAGATCATGGTCAGGGATAACATCTAAATCTAAATCGGGCCAGACATTTAAAAGTTTTGCTGCGGCCAACTCCGAACCAAATCCTTCTAGGTCAGTTTCAAAATCAGACTGTGGGCCTTTCCGGTTATTCTTAATACCCGCTGCTCTAGATGTTTCGTATCTAGACTTAGCCATGTGTTTAGCAATGCGCTGTTCAACAGCATTTAAATTAATGTGTTTCGCTCCAGTTGTTTCCAACATGATAGTCTCCGTCTAGTGGACAGTTAAGGTTTAATTCTACACCTGCTTCAATAATAGCTTCTACTCCTAGTTTTCCTACAGTATCAGCTACAGTTTCGTTACATTCTATTTGCCATTCGTCATGTACATTAGCGACAAACTTAGCATCTAAGTGTCGTATTTTTGTATCCAGAATAATCAACGCTTGTTTCATTACAATCGCCCCTGCTCCCTGCAATAAAGTATTTAAAGCTGCGTGTTCAGACCGGACTAAAAGCTTGCGGCCATCAAGACCTTTTATTTTGCCTGACTTAGCTTCTCTTTGTACTTTTCCTGAAAGATTTTTAAATGATGGGAGATTATCAAAGAAAGACTTTCTAAGTTCTTTACCTGCTGCTCTACCTCTTCCAGCCACTGAGCCAAGCTTTGCATCTCCTGCTCCGTACAAGAGTGCATAGATAAAAGTTTTTGCCTGATTTCTAGATTCAAGTCCTGCAAGTTTTTGGTTAGCTGTGTGGATGTCTCCATTGAGTATTTCATTTGTATAAGCCTCGTCATTTAAATAATGTGCAAGCATCCTAAGTTCTAAGCCAGACGCATCAATGCCTACAAGTTTATATCCTTTTGGCACAGTCCAACACGACCTACACTCTTTGCCATAAGGGGAGTTGCTACTGGGGATTTGAGCCATGTTCGGGTGGGAATGTGTCATTCTAGATGTCACTGCTCCATTAGGATTAACATAGCCATGCACTCTTCCTGTATCTTCATTCAACTCTTTAAGCCAACTGTTCACTTGAGCTAAACGCTTTTGAAGCATTAGATAGTTAGCAATAAGGGCAGCTTCGGGAATATGCTTAACTTTATTTAAAGTACCTTCATCAACAATAGGCTGTCCTGTAGGAGTATAGTTCTTGGGCTTCCATCCGAACCGAATAAGATACTCTCCGATCTGTTTGCGTGATCCAAGGTTAAACTCAATAAATGTTTTTCGTGCAATAGGTTTGCGTTCAATATCTAAAGCAAGTATTTCATATTCCCTATCATTAAGTCTTACACCTTTTCCGTGTTGATCAACTGCTGTTTTAGCTAACGCTCCGGTAGCAGTAAACTTAGGGGTTAGTATCTGAGTAACAACAGTAGGTTTAAATCTTTCTTGAACCTCTTGTTTAACTTCATCTAGCTTTTCTTGGAACATTGCAACAAGAAGCATTGCTTTACGTTGATCAAGTACAAACCCGTTAGTTCTTTGTTGATCTACAATCTTAGCTGTAGCGTGTTCAATCTTAACAGATGTAGGGGTGAAGCCTCTGCTTTCTAACTTCAAAGCTTGATATACTTTATAGTTCAACTCGACATCTCTGCGACAATAATCTAGCATCTCAGGGCGATAGTAGTCCCAAGCATCTTCCTGTTCGCCATATGTTCCTTTGTTAAACCCTATACGATAGCCCCAGTTCTCAAGGCCGTGGCCTCCTTCTCTTGTAGGTTTAAATAAGCGGGAAAGAACTAGAGTATCTACAGCCTTAGATTTAGATAAGTCTACACCTGCAATTCTTTCTACCGCAGGGATGTCATACCCTATTATGTTATGTCCTATTAACTTTGTTGCAGACATTAGCATATCATATCCTTCTTGTAGCTGAGTGTTGTCAAATGTAAACACATCCTTAGTGTCTACATCCATAGCTACAATACAAAATATTTTAGTGGGGTTTAGTCCATCAGCTTCTATATCAAAAACTAAATTACTCATAGCTCTTCTCCAGTAAACTCATCATCACTATAATCTAAAATCTCTTTGAGTCTTCCTGTCTCATTCTCATATAAAAGGTGAGTAGCTATACCGACATCCCCTGTGTATCGAGACTTCAACACCCTGACTCTAGTAGTAGATGCTTCAATCTCATCATCGCTCTGCTGATTTCGTTCCAAAGCTATGACACAATCAGACAACTGTGCAATGCTCTGAGAGCCTCTAAGGTGCGATAGCCCTGTCTCAATACCATTCTCATGGCCTCTATTGCCATCTATTCTCCGCAAGTGAGACACTAGAATCATGCCACAGCCTGTCTCTTCGACCAGTGTTCTGAGTCTGTGCATAATACTATCAATAGCTTTACGTTCGTCATTCTCCAGTGTAGAGAGAACTAACATATGCAGGTGATCAACAACTATCCACTTGCAGTCTAATCCAATAATCATATATCTAAGCTTGCTGAATATATCATCAAGATTATTAACACCGTGGTGAGCGTGTATCCAAACCCTTCCTGTGTTCTCACCCATAAAGACTTTCTCAAAGCAAGCATCTAGTTCTGAGGGGGTGAATCTATTCTTTACGCTTTCCAAGTGTAGCTTTGCATTAGCCTCAATAGACATTATGCCTTCGGCAGTTCTAGACCAGTTCTCTTCTAAAGCGAGAACCCCTACGTTATCTTTGGTGTGTTGTATTAGCCAGTGTTCTAGCTCTCTGGTAACACTAGACTTACCAAGACCTGTACCTCCAGTGAGCGTCAGAAGTTCTCCTGCTCTTAGTCCTTCTAGCTTTCTGTTGAGGCCGAACCAAGGGTAAGGGATAGCGGTTATTTTGTTAGCCCTTAGTTCTTGATAAGCCTCAAGCTGCTCTGATAAATTTAATACGCCAGAGGGTGTGTAGACTTTAGCATCCCAGAAGCAGCTAACAAAAGTAGAATGTCTACCTTGCCGCAACATATCATTGGGATCTTTGAAGTCCGTAGGGAGGGTCATTAACTTGGCTTTGCCGGGGGTCAGTAGCTTCGCTATTTTTCTTGAAGCCTCCTGACCAGCAGAGTCGTTGTCAAAACAAATAACAACAGAATCAAAAGATTCTAAAAACTCTAGATTATTTTTAACATCTTTTACTCCACCACCTGCACCATTCTTTACAGAAACTACAGGCCATTTGCTGCCCATAAGTTCATATGCTGCCATAGCATCACACTCGCCTTCAACCAAGGTAATAAACTTACCCCCAGATTTAAATAACTGTTCTCCAAACAGCCCGCTTTCTTTAGCGTTACCTGTCCAGATAAAATCTTTATTGGGCTTGCGAATTTTAGATCCCACATACTCGTTCTTGTGGTAGTAGGGATAATGATGGGTAGTGATAGAGTTATTGGATAGTGTAGATTTTACACCGTATTTTTTAGCTGTTGCTAAACTGATCTTGCGATCAATCAACTCATTGAACTGAGCAGAAGGGTTGTTATCAGACATGTTTTTATTTCTCTGATACGTATCAAATTCCGTTATTGTATCTGGTTGTTGTACTTCCTGTGTACTGTAGTTTTTAAAATATTTAGAACAGCTAAAACACCAAGCTGAACCATCTTCATTTATTGATGCGGCATCAGAACTACCGCACTCGAAACAAGGTTGATGAAATTTTACAAAAGGCATTGTTATTCCTCATTAGATGTAGCACTCCTTACTACTATAGCCTCTTCCGTTAGATGGGTTTTAAGATTATTTATTAATGTTACTGTAGCTGCTTGCATAATAGATACAGTAGTTATAGCTTCTTGAAGTTTTAAATCTGCCTCCAGTAAAGCCCTAACAAGAGCTTTACCTTCGGCAGTGAACTTCTCTGTATCATAAGAGCAATCATCTACTGTTATGATAGAATCAGACATCTTACAACTCGTCTTCCATGTTTGAGTCAAACGCATCGAACTCTGATCCGTCAGGTGAACCAACTTCTACTAAGTCAATAACCTGCATTGCTTGGAAATCTAGTCCCTTAAAGACTTTCCCTTTCCATTCCGACTCCCACTCCTTGTACTGAACACGCACATTAGAACCATTACCTACTCTAGCATCTAGTGGATTTTTAAACTTATCTACTAAACGTGGAGCAGGGCGTACCATTCCGTTCGGGCCATTAACTTTACGTTTAATAACCAGTGCCTGTCCTTCATCCATTTGTTTTACAGTGAACCCTCGTGATTGAAAGTCTTCTGCTGTTGCTTCGTCAACCACTAGATTTACTGTGTATACAGGATCATAGGTTGTGTTTGGTGATGTTACTGAAGCCCAATAAGCTTCGCCTTGTAGTATAGCCATGCTATGTTACCTTTGGTTAGGTGAGTGAATTCGTACTTTATCAGGCTCAAAACGAGCTGTCAAGCTATTTATTTCCGTCAACTTCAACGGCTTCTTCCTTAATAAAAATACCGTCCAACATCTTACCGCGCCTATCTTTAATATCTTCATAGGCGTGATCTATACATTCCTTTAAAGACAAGTTGTGTCGGACAGCAATGTTTACCAGCACCACAATGATGTCTCCAATGTCATCAATGGGTGTGGTCTTTTTGCAAACGCTGTCAGAAAGTTCGCCTACTTCCTGAATAAGTTTTAGCACTTGCTGTTTGTCATCAGATCCGTGAATAAGATTCCTAGCTAAGTGCCACGAAACAATATTCTGAATTGATAATTCAATACCTCTATTTTCTTCGTTCATTTTTCCTTACTCCATATTTGTCCACCTTTCACAGAAACTTTAACGACATCTTTGCAATTAGGTACTGGTAATGTAGGAGGTGTAGATATATTATTTAATCTTTCCATATCTATTATCGTGTTGTATTCTGTTTGTTCTACTATAAATTTTATCACATCTTTCTCTTTTACATTGTATGTTTTACAGGCTTCTGATAGTTTAATTTCTTGCGTTGTTACTGCCATAACTGCTTTGGCCGTTGCCATTGCTTCTGTACTAGGATTTCCTGATAAGGATTCTTCAAACATACTCATACAGTTACTCCTGTTAGTACAGTAAATGTGTAATACATTATAACAAGTGAGCCTAAAACTAACGTGGCTCTAGTTATCTTGGGTAATCTTACACCTGTTCTTTTAAGATTAAACATTCTTTTTAGCTTCTTTTTCACTCCTTTTCTCCTGATCTTTTACTAACTTTTTAAATTCTTTATTAAAGATTTTATCAAAGTTTGAATTAAATTTATCCTTGTCTACTGGTCTGGCGGTAGATCCTTTACCGCCATGTGTCTGTCCTGATGCCATTAACTTTCTTCCTGATAAGGTTTTCCCAAACTAAAGACTAACAAAGGAAGTAAGATTATAATGCCTTCAAAGCACATATATTCTCCTTCATCTGTTAAACTATTGTGTACCCAGATCGGTCTTGCATCACAGAACTCTAAGTCTAAACCTACTCCATTGCGTAGTTCTAAAGATATACTATATCCACCTACATGAATTGAAAACATATTAAGCCGCCAGTTGTATACGTTGGTTAGTGAATGCAGATCGTACTGTCTGCTGTCTTTGATTTTGTATAGCTGCTATGTTGTGCATAGATGATTCCCTTGATGTTTCTGCATGAGTTGACCAATCTGTCATAGCATTATATACAGCCCAGAAATTACTACCTAATCTGTGTTTGTATACTCCTACATATTTTGCCCAGATAAACTCTAAACTTTTATTCCTGCGGGGCATGTCTTGCAACGCTGTTTCCGGTGTTCCACCATCGGCTATCAACTCTAATGCTTTATTAGCTTTAAGAGACTTACAAAAGAATATAAACGCTTGCTGATCTGTGACTTGTTTTTTAGACCACTCTGCCCACAACTCTCTTTCTTTTTCAAAGACCTCTAAAGATTTAGTAATTGCTCTACCACCATGCTCAATGTTCAAAGAGCGAGTGTGTTTAGCTTTAAACACTGCAACCTCACCGCCAACAAAGACTTGTAGATTTGTACAGGCTTGCTGTATAGCTGCTGCACTAATCATAAACGGCCATGTCCCATCAAAGGATGATATAGATAATAGACTTAACGCTGCTGTATCACCATCTGGTGTCTGATAAGTATGCTCTGGAAGTCTATACTGCACAAAAGTTCTTGATCCATTGTGAGATGTTCGGATAATTTCCTGCATATTATTTAACTGTAGCCCTGATCGCTCTAAGATATTACGGGTTACATCTATCATGTGCTTCGGTGCTACAGCTTTATAGCCATGACCATGTACTCCAAGTTCTTCTCCTGTATCTGTTCGATAGATTACAGACTTAGTACTATACATACGCTCTGTTATTTCATCGCACTCATCTGTTCTAGCCTCATAAACTAAAGGTGTAGTAGCTATATCAAAATCTGCTTGGCCGTAACCACCATCTCTAATAGAGTTGAGGGCTGTGTTGTTTGTAAACATCGGTGTAATATTATTCATTTGGATTCTCCAATTATTGAGATTAAATTATATAAAATTAAACAACTACTGTCAATAATAAAACATCACTTGACAGTATTAAAAATACCTTTAAAATACCTTAAAAGGTTTATGCACTTTTTAAGTTATCTTCAGTAGGATATACATAAGTATCCTCTAAATCTTTAAAGTTAATTGAATCTTTAAAACAGTTTTTACATAACTGTTCGTTATACTTGTGGTCTTCATAATCCCTTAAACACATACTACAGTTTAAAATTCTTCCTTGTTTATCTGATCTAATAGTCATAGTGGTTTCACCTTTTTCTTTTCTTTAGCTTTAAATTTCTTCAAAGAGCCAGTCGATATTACATAAATATATTGCCATTTATATCCTGTCTTAACTCTCCAACCCCCATACCATCCACCAAGCCATACTCTGACAGGCTCATAACCTCTATCTAAAACCTTCTGCATGGTGGGATTTTCAATAGCATATTTACTCATCTATATTCTCCCGTTGCTCAACATAATAATTATTGTTTAGTGATACCCATGATAGGTATTTAGCCGCATCAAGGGCATTTTCTTCCCAGTAGTAACTCTCTAATTTATAGCCATCGCCTTGGCGAATGACATACCAATTGCCAGAGAAACGATTAGGGCTAGGTTCGTTATTCATTAGCTTCACCTTCAATAACCTCTACAGGTTCTCTATCCACAACCTTCCTGCCATACTCTTCGTAATAGCTTCCCGCTTTAGCGAACTTCAAAGCTTCTTCAGGACTGCTTGCAGGAACATCAATATAATATCCATGAACTTCAGACATCATAACTTTATATCTATTTAATTTAGACTCTACATCTTTCTGCATTATTAATTTATCCATTAGGACACCTCACTTACTATAGATTTTTTAAGCCACTCACCCATCATAACTTCTTCTTTAGTTTCTAATCTAGGAAGCAGTGGCGGTTTGACATAAGGTTTAAGCAAATCATCTGTCATTTCAGGATACCTATACATCTTATTGTGTAGTCTTTTATAATCTAAACCTGTAGCTTCAGCATACTCAAAGACTGTATAGTACATTCCTGTTTGTAGTTTAGGATGACTACCTACAAATTTAATTTTTTTAGTCTTCGACTTTGACGGCATCGGGTTCTCCTAAATAAGTTATAATATAAAACTCTCCAAACTGCTGACCAATTTTATGTGCATCTTCTATAGTTGCAGCATATTGAGTACAGCCCATCTCACTCCAATCAATTGCCCACATAGCTATTCTCCTGTTAGACAGCACATAGAACTATTACGCCCTATGTGCTGTGAGTTATATCAACGCTCAATAGTTACTCTGAAATCTACAGCATCTAGTTCAGATCTTACTGCACTGATAACGTGTTCACTTATATCATCTTGTACAGCCCTAAGTACAGTTCGCTCTATATCTTCAGGATCTATTTGATCTTGGTGTAAATGCTCCAACTCGTCTATTCTATATTCAAGATCATTACACTGACCTACAGCATTTTCTGCTTCAGCTTGTGAATCATCTACACCATCAGCTAAATCATCTAGTCTGCTTTCTATAGCGTTTAATCTTTCATCATCTGATACAAGTACAGCATCATCAGACGACACTTCTTTAGCTTTTAATTTTAACTCTAAAAGCTCGCCCTCTAAACTTGAAATCCTTTTAGCGTTTGCCCCTTGTAAATATTCTAAATCGTCTATTCTACGTTTTACAAAAGCAATTTCTGTTTTGTTCATAATTCTAGTATCAATCCACGCTTCTACTGCTTCAATTAAACTTTTCATTTTGTTTCTCCAGTTAAATAAGTATAATGAACTTCACTAACATGATTACCATCTTGCCACTTAGGTGACTTTGTAGCTAAAAAACTACACCAACTATTCCATAAATTTTCAGTACCATATTCATGGCACAACTCTATATAAGCTAGAATCTTTTTAGCATTTGCTTCTAAACCCTTGATAGTCTTAGGGTTTTGAGATAACGAAAACGCTTTAGGATCTAAGTTATACATTTTAATATTGTGAACATCCATGCAACCAACCAACCCCGCTGTCAATTGACAAGCAAATCCTGCTTTTGGCACTCCTAAACCATCAACTCTAAGAAATACTTTCATCAGAGACTGGGCTTTTTCAGTGTCGTTTTTCTTAGAATTTATAACAGCCATCACCTGACTATACATTTTATGCTTGTGAGTCTGTAAGTATCTATAGGTTTTGCCTTTGTTACCCCACAAGAATTTACTGTCTGCTTTATTTTTTCTTACATCAGCAAGCTGATCTCCAACACCCAACCAGTTTTGCTGGATGCTAAGAACTACCATGAGTATGACATCCGCCATATTGTTTACTGATCTTTGTGCATACTGCTGACAATTAACTGCATGAACTTTGTACATAAATCACCTCGTTTTGTTTTGACGTTTTCCAAGCTACAGAACCTCCGTTTTGCTGTCAACACATTTCCCTGCGATAGTAACCTTGTGAAATACACATACACATATAAACTTTATAGGAACAACCCCTTCTTCTTTAAGTGCTTAAAATTTAATTCACATACTATATCCACCATCTCATATAGGATTATTCTATCTTTGCTTTCAAGCTTCTGACTACAAATCCACTTGTATAACTCTTCAAAATTATCTATATCTTTTACTTCAGTAAGTTTCTGCATAATATCTCTCCAAAAAAATGCCCTCCGAAGAGGGCTAAGATGGGTGATAAACTTTATAATCTACCTGCCATTAGAGTTCCGGCATCGTAGGGTTCAGAATAGAATCCATGTTTGTGCAGTATATTATATAAATCTGGATGGACACCATCAGTATCTTTGTGGACACCGAATGTCATATAATAATCCCAAAGCGGTAAACCATCTGGAGCCAGACCACACTCAGAATTCTTAAACCACATACCATTATTTTCTTCATAGTCACTATCAAATTCTACAGCATCTACAGCATCTAACTGCGGGAAGTGAGTATTTAATATACTCAACATAGTCTTTATTTTAATCATAGCTTTACTCCTCAGTTTCTTTACCAACAAGATAAGCGATAACAAATCCACTTAATATAATTATTACTATCGTATTAAAATCAATCATTGTCAAACCTCCAAAAAAAACCCCTCCGAAGAGGGGTAAAGGACTGCTAGGGGAAATTAGTTAATTTATTGAAGCCTACTACTAACGTAATAGGCTTTATAAATTTACTATATTACTTAGATTCAACCCATTTCAAACCAAATACAGACGGGTATAGTTCTCTATTAAAATCTTTATTGCCTAATAAAGATACCCAAACTTTACCCTGACTAGAAGGTTTATGTGGTGGGTTGCCGCCTTCTAGAATATAAGCTTCATCTCTAAAAGACTTTACCATTTCACTTTTAATAGTGCGTTCACCACTATCCTGATGTACCAAAATCCAACCATTTTTAGATATAAACATTATAATACTCCTTCAGCTATTGCTTTATATAAAACTAAACCAAACCACACTGTAGCTATAACACTACAGAACAAAAACATTTCTACGAAAAACCTCGTTAAATTACTCATCATTGCATTCCTTTTTAGATTCTTTACGAAAGCGTTTGTTGTAGCCCCGCTTAACTCTTTTTACTACGCCCTTTTTAAAGTTATGATACTTGCGGTATTTTGATAATACATCAAACTCATCACCAGATTTTAACTTAATTTTATCCATACTAAACCTCCGCTAAAAACACTTCTGGTTTTAATTCTATTACTTGTTCCCAATGCTCACAATAATCTCTTATATTAAAATCACCATCATCAACCAGATCAGCATCAATAATATATTCTTCAAAGTAATCATCTCTCATTACAATCTTATCATCAATAAGATCCCAGAAAGCTTTATCCTGACCCATAGTTATATCAACATCCGATATAACATAAGTAGAACCAAACTTACGCTTCCAACTTTGTGGGCATTCACCTTGACCATCCCAATCATGGGCGGCATAGTTTTCTAAGAGTTGAGTGATGATTACAATTTTCATAGCTTTATACCTCTTTAGCTTCAGTTAAATGTTTAATAGAATCTACTATATCCATTAACCCATCTAAATCCCTTTTAGCCATCTCTGGCCTATTAAGATCTAAAGATTCAGCAACGCGATAAACATACTCTACAGCCCAAGTAATTTCATTTCTAAGAGCAGTAGCTCTTTCAGCATCAGTCAGTTTGTATTTAACCATGTCGTCACCTATAAATTATATTATTAATAGAAATTAAAAGCCGTCCGTGGCTGATAGATTATTTAGCCGCTTGTAAGATTTCAAGCATTGCATCCAGTTTAGAATCAATGTCAGAGACTTTAGTCTCAAGTGCAGTAATTCTATTATCCATCTTTTTAGCTACGCTATTTTGAGCCGGAGCAGTTTTCTTAACAGCCTTTGGCTTTTTAGAATCTAAAGCCTCTTCAGCTTGCTGAACTGTCTGCTGTTTAGCTTTAGCTACTGGTTTAGCTTTAACTTTCTTAGCAGCCTTTGGCTTTTTAATCAGCTTCAAAATTTCCTTTGGAACAACCTGATGCTCTCTGAAATCTGTCACATCACCATGAGTCATGTGAGAGTCCTGATCGCCATAGAATTTATTTAGAATGGCGTTAAACACTTTGGTCAAACCATATCGCTCCGAAGGATTCTTGGCATGGATATTAGCAAAGTGGCAAGCTACGCCATAGACTTGTTTAGCACTAGCAATTTTGTTGTTGTCGATATTAACGAAGTTAATGTTGTTCATAATAATCACCTTGAGAAAAATTTATAATTTTTGGACTGACTCAATCGGCCAGCAGTTTTCGACTTTAGCTTCTATATTAAATAACTTAAAAAGTCATAAATGACTTCTTTTTAAGTTATTTAATATAGAAGCTTTATTAGTACATTAGTATATATAGTATACTAATGTACTAAAAGTTTGAGGCAACAGCAAAGCTGTCGTGTGAGTCTGGGTGCATCTGAAGTCTTTTAAAGACTTTTAAGCTGCTTGGTGGAAATCGCCAATTCCTCCTTCGGAGGGTTGTTAGCTAAGAAATCTAGCAATCTGTTTAGAAGTATAATCCTTAGATTATAAATTCTTGTAAGTCGTTGAAATCCTTGGAAGTCTCTATAGAAATTCTAAAGAATTTTAAAAGTCTCTAAAGTCTCTACAGTTTGGAAACTAGATTATAAATCTATGGAGATCTCTCAAGTCTTTTAAAGACTTTATAGCGTGGGCGATAGAATCTATGGATTCTTTGGAAGTCTTTTAAAGACTTTATGGGGCGGGCAGGTGACCATACCCCCACCCCCCTATATATACACAATCATATACATTTTGACAGACTTTGGAGTGTCAACCAGTTAGCGCGGCAGCTTTAAAGACTTTAAAGGTGAGAGTAAGTGCAGATAAGTGTACATAAAGAACACTTATATGTACATAAAAAAGGGGAGGAAGATGGTTGTGACTAAAATGACTATATAACCCCGGTGGGCTTAATATCTATTATAGGAGTAATATTGAATTCTGTCAATCTATTTCGTATGTATTCGCTGCATGAGCCTCCACTTACATATACCATTAATGATATATAAGTGTATATATGACGTATAATATATCATAAAAGGTATAAACTACTTGACAGTAATGCTTTTTAGGTATATACTATATATATATAATAGATAAACTAGATTAAATATGAGTCAGACTAAAGAATTAACAACCAAGCAGGAAGCTTTTCTCAACCACTTAGTTGAAGTAGGAGGTGATCCGCGCAAAGCAGCAGAATTAGCTGGCTATGCAGATAGTAGTTATCCAGCGGTTGTTAAATCATTAAAGACGGAGATCTTGGATCTAGCTACAAATATCTTAGCCCAGTCTGCACCTAAAGCAGCGATGAAGCTCGTAGACATTATGGATAGTGCAGAGCCAATTCCACAGGCCAATATGCGTATACAAGCAGCACAAACCATATTAGATCGTGTAGGTTTAGGGAAGACCGACCGTTTAGATGTAACGGTAAACACGGCAGGTGGTATTTTTGTATTACCCGCAAAACAAGAGACAGTGTTGGAGGGTGACTATGAGGAGGTCTAGTAGCACAATTCCTTTTGGTTATGAGTTAAACGAAAACAACCCAGAGTTGTTGATAGAAGTACCCGAACAATTAGAAGAGCTTGATAAGATGATTGATATGATCAAGCAAAGAACTTTAAGCCTACGAGAAGCATCATTGTTTTTAGAACATAAAACAGGAAGAGCAATCTCCCACATGGGTTTAAAAAAGATAGCAGATAAAAGACAATGAAAGATTGGGAAGTTAATCCCGACAATTATGCAAAGGACGATACTGGAGAGTTTATACTAAAGGTTGATGGGACTCCGCGCAAAAAGTCAGGAAGAGCTAAAGGATCTAAGGGAAGAGGATATACATATCATTCTCAAACTAAAGCTAAAATGGCTGCAAAGAAACAAGTAAAAGAAAAAGAAAAGAAACTTAAAGCAGCACAGAATAAAGTCGATAGTTATAAAAAGGCTATCAGCA